>JADMIO012736307.1_pt1 | contig 119524 bp, 96 predicted proteins | sample 8958161 | NCBI WGS metagenome assembly JADMIO01 (sample SAMN16585339, study PRJNA669376) | soil metagenome | isolation source: Crop rotation soil | place: USA: Cullars Rotation, Alabama | collected 2011 | reverse complement strand
CGCGACAACTTGTCCACGTGGAATTCTAAGCTTAGGATCCCAATGTGCTGGAAAGCGATCAGACCTTATCTCCCTGTGCCCCTCCAACTCCCGCCGGGCTATTCAGCAAACGACGGTTCCGTTGGCGATCTCGATGGCGATGGCGAATACGAAATCGTCCTGAAGTCCGAGCAGCGTCCGCGCGACACGGCTTCATCCGGACTCACCGGCGAGACAATTCTTCAAGGCTACAAGCTCGACGGCACGCTGCTGTGGACCATCCATCTCGGGAAAAACATCCGCGAGGGGGCGCACTACACAGTTCATGGTCTATGATCTTGATGGCGACGGCATCGCCGAAATCGCCGTCAAGACGGCGGACGGAACCATCGACGGCAGGGGCCAAGTCATCGGCGATGCAAGCGCCGACTGGCGGGACAAGCAGCAAGGTTCACGGACCTTTGGCCGCGTGCTCAAAGGCCCGGAATACTTCACCATCTTCAACGGCCGAACCGGCGCGGCGCTGGCCACCACTAATTATGTTCCCGATCGCGGCGACCTCGGTGGCTGGGGGGGCAATGGGGGCAATGGGGGCAACGACAATACGGGCAATCGTGTCGATCGCTTCCTCGCGTGCGTGGCGTATCTCGATGGTGTGCGCCCGAGCGTGGTCATGTGTCGCGGCTACTACGGGCGCAGCGTGCTGGCAGCCTGGGATTGGCGCGATGGCAAGCTGACGCAGCGCTGGGTCTTCGACTCCAAGGACAAGGACAATCCCTACTCCGGCCAGGGCGCGCACTCGGTCAGCGTGGCCGACGTGGACGGCGATGGCCGTGACGAAATCATTTACCATTCGATGGTGGTAAACTCCGACGGCACGGGCCGCTTCAGCACCGGCCTTCGCCACGGAGACGCGCTGCACGTCGGCGATCTCGATCCGGCGCGGCCCGGACTGGAAGTTTTCGGCATCCACGAGAACGAGGAACGCAAGTTCGGAACGCCCGGCGCGGCCTGCTACGACGCCAGGACGGGGAAAACCATCTGGAGCTACGGCCCGGATGTGGACATTGGGCGCGGCCTTTCTGCCGATATCGACCCGCGCCATCCGGGCGAAGAAATGTGGGGCGGTTCAACAGGGCTACGCACCTGCCAGGGTGAAAGCATCGGCCCTGCGCCGCGATCGGCGAACTTTGCCGTGTGGTGGGACAGTGACCTGCTCCGCGAAATCCTCGATCGCAACCGCATTTCCAAATGGAACTGGACTAACGCCACGCTCGAACCGCTGCTCACCGCCGATGACTGCATCGCGAACAACGGCAGCAAAGCCACACCGGTTCTCTCGGGCGACATCCTTGGCGACTGGCGCGAGGAAGTGATATGGCGAACACCGGACAACAGGGAATTGCGCATCTACACCACCACTATTCCCACGACCAACCGCCTCTATACCCTGATGCATGACCCACAGTATCGGCTTGCCATCGCCTGGCAAAACGTCGGCTACAACCAACCGCCGCACCCGGGCTTTTATCTTGGCGATGGAATGAAAGGACCACCGCGACCGAATATCACCACCCACCCGGCGATGGTTTCTCGTCCGAGCGCCGTCAAATAGGCCGCGCAGCTTGGGCGGCTGCTCCCCGGCTCAAACAGCGAAAACAGTTCTCGTTCTGGGCCGGCGTTTGCGTATAGTCCGCCAGTCCAACTTACTAAGGACAATCACATGAAACGAATTGTAACCGCTCTCCTTCTCGCCAGCTTTGGTTTCACCGCCTCGGCCCAGATGGGCGCGCCCAACACAGGCATCAATGCAGCCATGCTCAAGTTGTTCGGCGACACCAAAGCCTTCACCGCCAAGGCCGAGGCGCGCGTCCTCGACAAGGATCAGAAGGAAGTTGCGACGCTGCCAATGACCATGTCGTTGCTGGATGACAAGTTGCGCGCCGAGATGGATCTCACCCAGGCCAAGTCCGCCCAGATGCCGGCCGAGGCCGCCGCCATGATGAAACAGGCGGGCATGGACAAGATGATCACGATCGTGCGAGGCGACAAAAAGGCCACGCTGCTGTGCTACCCCGGCGCGCAAGCCTACGCCGAGATGCCGTTTTCCGAGAGCGAATCAGCCGAGTCCAAGGTGGAAATCACCGAGGTCGGCAAGGAAACTATCGACGGCCATCCTTGCGTAAAAATGAAGCTTTCCTCCACGGACTCGAAAGGCCGGCCGCAGGAGGCTTTCGTCTGGCAGGCGACGGATTTGAAGAAGTTTCCCATCCAGATGCAGATGGCGCAGCGGGCGAATACGGTGATTGTAAAATTTGAGGCGCCCAAGCTGGAGAAGCCCGCCACCTCGTTGTTCGACGCCCCCGAAGGCCACACCAAGTATCCGAACGCCCAGGCGCTCATGCAGGCGGCGATGATGAAGATGTTCAGCGGAGGGGCGCCCAAGTAAGCCTGAAAGTAAAACCGGGCGCTCTTGCGAGCGCCCGGCCAACCCAAACAACCAAACGTACCCCCTTTTCGCTCCACGGCTTCAGATGGCAAGATATGTCGGGCCCGCCGGGCGGCACCCGCCTGTTTGCCCCCTCCTATCGTGGAAGCGCTACGCAAAGTGAGACGCTATTTGCCCGGCTCTGTTCAAAAATAGTTGCCGGTCAAATTGAGCGTTGCCCTGCACGTTCATTTGAACAGAGGGTGGGACGGAAAGTTGCAGAATAAGTGTCGCCTATGAAAGTCATCAACCTGAATCCGGACACGGATATCGGCGCCAGTGCCTGGTTCGTGGAAATCGACGGCCACCGCTTGCTCATGGACGCCGGTGTGCATCCAAAGCTGGATGGGCGCGAAAGCCTGCCGCTCTACCACGCCATCGAAAAGGAGGAGGTGGACGCCATCGCGCTTTCCCACTGCCATCATGATCACGTCGGTTCGCTGCCCGTGGCCATGCGCTATTTTCCCAAGGCGCATGTCTTCATGACCGACCTGAGCTATTTCATCGTCGAGCGCGTGCTCCACAATTCGGTGAACGTCATGACCCGCCAGCGAGAGGAGCTCGGCATCAAGGAATACCCGCTCTACACCCACGACGAAGTGGACGACATCGCCGCCACATTCCAGGCCTACAAATGCAGCCGCGAGATTGAATGGGCCGCTTTTCACAAATCCCGGACCGGGCTGCCGTCACCCACGCTTGAATTCTACGACGCCGGCCACGCGCTGGGCGCGGCTGGCATCATGGTGCGAGGCAAGAAAGAGACACTGTTCTACACCGGCGACGTCTGCTTTCATGATCAGACCATCCTGAAAGCCGCGCGCTTCGAGGACGTGAAGGCCGACGTGCTCATCATGGAAACCACTCGCGGGGCAATGGCACCGAAGCCCAATTTCACGCGCGAAGCGGAAATCGACCGACTGGGCGCGGCGATCAAGCAGGCGCTAGAACGCGGCGGCTCGGTAATGATCCCCGTCTTCGCACTCGGCCGGACGCAGGAAATTCTCGCCATGCTCGCACTACTGATGAAGGCCGGCAAACTCAAGCGGCAGTCGATCTACATCGGCGGCCTGGGCCGGGTGTTCACGGAAATCTACGACCTGGAAGCGCACCGGACGCACCGCAATCTGACCAACCTGCGTCTGAACGAGGCGCTCGATCTTACCGTGCTCGACAAAAATACCATTGAGGGCATGAAGCTCAACAGCCGGCGCATCTTCGTTGTCACTGCCGGCATGATGACGGAAAAAACACCCGCACATGATCTGGCCATCCGCATGATGGGCGATAAGAAACACGCAATCTTCTTTGTCGGCTACGCGGACCCGGACAGTCCCGGTGGCCGGCTCAAGAAGGCCAGGCGCGGCGAAACCTTCATCTTCAGCGCCGGCGCAGGCGAGGTAACGAAGAATTGCCAGGTGGAAGACTTCGATCTCAGCGCCCATGCCAATCGTGAAGAGTTGCTCGATTTTGTCAGCAAGGTGAATCCCCGCACGGTCATCCTCGGCCATGGCGACGCACCCGCTCGTGCCTGGTTCGAGGAACAAATCCGCGCCCGCTGGCCGAAGATCAAGATTCATCAACCCCAGCCGGGGAAGGTGATCGAGGCGTGAGTTACTTCACCGCACTCACCACGAGATCATCAAAATCAATCGGGGTGCCGGCGAAGGGGTTTCCCCAGAGGGAGGCGCGGCCGGCAACCGGCTCGGACTTCTCGGTGAAGGTGACGGTCCACTTTTCCGGCTCCGGTGCACCTTGCTTCCAGGCTCTGCCCTCGACCGCAAACTCGCCATTCTTCACCTTGCGTGCTTGCAGCTTGAGCATCGTCCATGAGCCGGATTCCCAAGCGAACGACTCCGAGGCGACCACATCGTCGCCCTTGTAAAGTTCGACGAGCTTCTTCGCGGCGGAGATTTGCAGCTTGTAGCCCGCGTTTCCGTTCAGCCCGAGCGCGAAGGCCGGTTCGCGCCGCCCCTTCTTGGTGCTGTGAACGCGCGCACTGACCGCAAGACCGGAAGCCTCAGTCGGACCGAAGAGAACGCCAAACGTTTCGAGCGGAGCACCAGGAAGCTGGAGCACCTTGTTGCCTGCGACTTCCTGGACCGCGAATCCACCGTCAAGCAGCAGCATTTCCTCAGGCAGCTTGCCGACTTCGCCTTTGGAGAAGTCATTTTGGTAAAGTGGCTTGGCATCATCTGCAGCGATGCACATTCCGCAAGCCAGCAAGCTCACCCCGAGGACACAGAGCCGCAGAGGAAAACGCCAGCGCAGGTTCAATTCCCCGAGCCCCTGCACCTCCGAGGCCAAATCCAGTTCATTCATTTCGTAATCCTTCCAATAAATTCCCCCGCACTGCCAGACGGGTGGCGATCCAGGTCGAAATCAATCCAAATAACAACACCCCGCCCAGGGTCAGCGCCAGCGACTGCACGGGCAGTTCCGAGCGCGGCGAAAGCAAGCTCGGCAGAATCGCCACTAGCGCCGACACGACGCCAATGATCAGCCCCAGCCCCAAGAGCGCCGCGTGCTCGGCCAGCACCAACTTCTGCACGCGCCCACGGCGGAAGCCTACCGCGATGAGCAAAGCCAGTTCGCCGCGCCGCTCCAGCACGTTGCGCAACACCACGATGCCCAGCCCGGCGCTGCCCAGCAGCAGGCCCAGCCCACCCAGCACCTGGAATGTGTTCAGATACGTATTCTGCACCGCATTGAACGCCGCCAACCGTTGTGCTGCCGGCGTCACTTCGAACCCGTAGTCCTGTAACGCGCGCGACAGCTCAGCGCTAACCTGCGGCAGGGCGTTCGACGGGCAATCAATCAGGAACATTCGATGACCGTCCACGCCGGGGAAAAGTCGAGTGAATACCGCCTGGTCGATGATGAGCGAGCCTTGCAGGATGGAGTTCGCCAGGCTGCCGACGAGTCGCACGTCGAAGTCGTTCCCGCGCTCGTCGCGATACGGCAGGGTGTCGCCGAGTTTTTTGTGCAAAGCCCATTGGATGGAAGCGGCGTCACCAATAGCCGGAACAGTGTGGTCGATTATCGAGGGTGTGACGATTGATCCAGTTACTTGAAATCCGGCATAGGTCAAAGCCGTCCAGCCGTCGTTGAGATTGGTCGTCCCAGTAGCGCGCAGATTCGGAAGCGAAGCAAAAGTGAATCGCCCGCGGAGAAGATCTCCAGGCACGCCCAGCAACTTTGGCTGCTGCGCGCGGTTCAAGTTCAGGCAACTCGCGTCGTCACCATCACGCACGCGGAACGGCACGAACAAGACGCCTTGCAGAATCTTCTCGTCCAGTCCCAGCGCTTCACGGCCTTCCTTGGTGTTCAAATCCTTGATGATGGGCAGGGTGCTCTCGCCGATGAGCGCAAAGCCGCCCGTGCCCGAACTGCGCTTCCACGCATTCGCGTCCGCATCCAGCCGGAACGCGCCAATCGACGCGATGAGAAACACGCCACTCGCCAGCAGCGCCACCGTGGCCACGCTGCGCGACTTGCGTCGCGACGCACTACGGACAGACAGAACCGAGGAACCGACGGAGGTGGTAGCGTACGTCGCTCCGCGCCTTACCATGCGTTCAAGCAGCCACGCGGTTCCGGCCAGTCCAGCAATCAATGCGAATGATCCGGCGCTGAAGAAGAATTCCGGGTTCGACGTTTCTCCGCTGATGTAGGCCCAGGAGATGGTGATGACGGTAAAGGCGAGCGAAGCCAAAGCGATGATCGGAGCGCGCAAGCAAACCCGAAGCGCCGAACTCCATTTCGGCCTGTTGATGCCGCAGGCCTTCGCGCCGAACTGGAATTCGGCGCTCCACTCTCCGGCAAGCAGCGCGCGCGCAGGTTGCCGCGCCTGCTTGCGCAGGACAATCCAGATGGTGAAGACCGCGACAAGCGTGCCGCTGAGCACGCCGACAGCCAGCGTTCCGGGTGTGGCATGAAACGTGAGCGCACTGGTGTTGGTGGCGCTGCGCCAGACGGTCGTAAGCCCGTGAAGCATGGCCCGTGCGTAGAACACACCGCCGGCCGCGCCGATGACGCTGCCAACAAACGCCAACGCCGCGCCTTCGATCAGGAACAGTTTGCGCACGCGCCGTGCCGGAAAGCCGAGCGCCAGCAACGTGCCGATCTCAGTGACACGTTGTTCGATGCCGAATCGGAACAGCAACGCCATGAGGATGAGCGCCGCCCCGATGAGGAAGAAGCTGAACCCGATAAACAGCCCGCCGAAATCCTGCGACTGGGCGGCAGCGCGCAAGGCTTCGGCGCGCACACTGAGGAACTGCAAGCCGAGCGACTCGGGCGCGATGTTCAGGGCGAAGGTGTTGGCCACCTTGTCCTGGAAGTCGCTTGCGTCCCCTCCCGGAGGCAGCGGAAAGCGCAGCGCGGTGAGATTACCGAAACGGTTCGCCCACATGGACTGTCCCGCGGCCAGCGTGATGAAGGCCTTGGGTGTGCCGCGATGTTTCTTCCAATACTCGTCATCCTGGTCGCGAATCTTGTGTACGAGCGGAAAGCCGGCGTCCCACTCGTGCGTGCTATCGGCCTTTGCCAAGCCGGGGAACTCCGGCATGAGCGTGCGGTCCCCGTGAACGCCGGAGAGCGGCACCACGCCGCGGACACGAAAGCGGTTCGTGCGCTCGGCCAGTTGCGCGCCGGACTCGGCGAGGAAGTAAGTCAGGTCGAGAGTGTCGCCTGCCTTCAACTGGAGATCTTCAGCCAGCCAGTCGTTGATGAGTATCTCATCGTCGCGCATGTCGGTCGGCGTCCACGGTTCGCCAGCGGCGGTGACCATCGAGTAAGGCGTGGCACGTTCACCGGCACGGATCTGATTGACGAGATACGTGAGCACGGGCCGGGCGAGCGGCGCGAGTTGTTCGGGCGCCAGCGCGTTCGTGGGCGGCCGCCGCGTCAGCCACGCCGAGGGCGGGATCTGTTGCAGCTTGGCGCGATTGGTGCCGAGATTCGAGAGCGCAGCGGTGATGGTTGATTCGAGAAAGATGCGGTCGCTGCGCAATTCGACCATACCCTGGTTGGTCACCATGCGGACCTGTAGCGAGAAGTCGGCGAGTTCGGGCGGCCAGGAAAGGTGCCAGTCGGCAAGCGGGGCTGTTTTCGTCGGCACATGTCTCGACACCGGCTTGTAGCCGGGCAGGTGGATTCGAACGAAACTCCACCACTGTTGTAGTTTGGGCGCAGCATCACGATAGGTGCCAAAATCCCCTTCCAGTATGAGATTGGCCTTTTCCGGCAGACCGACGGCGGGCGCGAGATCGTTGATGAGCAGAAAGGCATTGAGCGGCGGCGTCTGGCTCACGCGTAAATCAAAATTACCCAAGTAAGGCGCAGTGGCGATGCCGTGGACCTTGAGGCGCAGCGCCACGGTGTTGTCGCTTTGCGGCGTGATGGGCACGTCGCGGGAGAGCGCGGAAGGCTTGTGCAGGCGCAGGATGATTTCATCGCCGGGCTGGGCGCGGAGCTGGGCGGCCAGCGCTTCGTTGAGCACGACGCTGTTCTTGGGAATGAGCGCGAAGTTCGGCCGGGCATTGGTGATACGCGTGCTCTGCCAGAACGACCAGTAGCCCACGCCGAGGACGTTGACTTGATTGGCGCGCGCCGTGCCGTCCTGGCGATTAGCCGTGCCGGGAAGTTTGAGCACCGCGTCGAAGTTCCAGGAGTTCAGCGCCTGCTGATCGCCGCGATTGATGACTGAGACACGCTCGGCCAGCTTCTGGGGAAAGAACCGGTCGCCGCCATCCATGGCCGCCTCGACCCAGCCCAGTCGCTCCAGCGCCCGCTCGCGCAGGCTCTCGCGCACCGAGTCGCCGACGATAAGCGCACCGATGAGCGCTGCGCTGCCTACCGCCGCGCCGAGCACGACGCCAAGATGCGAGCGCCAGTGGAAACGCAGGCTGCGTCGGATGAGAGTCCAGACGGTCATCGTTGCACGAGTTGGCCGTTCCGGATTTCAAACATGCGCCCCATCTGTCGCGCAAGGTCGAGGGCGTGGGTGACGACGATGAGGGTCACATGTTCCTCGCGGTTCAATTCGCCGAGCAGTTTCGCGAGCTCCTCGGCCGAAACGTGGTCGAGCGCCCCGGTCGGTTCGTCGGCGAGCAACAGCTTGGGCTGGTTGATCAGCGCGCGCACCACGGCCACGCGCTGGCGTTCTCCCCCAGAAAGCTGACCAGGGCGGTGGCTGGTTCGTCCGCCGAGACCGACGCGCTCGAGCAGTCGTTCGGCGCGCCGTTCGGCGCCGCTCGGGGCGTCTTTTCCGGCCAGGGTCGGCACGAGAACGTTCTCCCAAACGGTGCAGTGCGGCAGGAGATGATGCGCCTGGAAGATAAACCCGATTTCGCGATTGCGGATTGAAGCCAGTGATTGCTCGTCTTGCGCCCTGAGTTCCTTGTCACCCAGCCACACGCGTCCGGAATCGGCGTGGTCGAGGGTGCCGATGATGTTAAGCAGCGTGCTCTTTCCCGAGCCGCTGGGTCCGATGATGGAAAGCGATTCGCCGGCTTCGATAGTGAGCGAGACATCCCGCAGCACCGGCACAGGGGCGCGGCCCTCTGCGGCAAGGTAACTCTTGCTCACGTTCTCAAGTTTTAACAACGGGACGGACATGCGGTAACTGGTGCCATAACCGCGTGGAAGCTCCAAGCACCAAGAGCCGGGCACCCATCTGAAAGGCAGCTCGCGCTTTTGGCGGCTAAAGCAACTCAGCCTCGCTGGCCGTCGCGGGCTGGCCGAACGGCTCCAGCGTCAACGGACCGTCGTGATTGAGGAAGCGTTCGCAGACGCGGAAAAACTCAGCTTTGTTCGTGACCCGGCGGATGTCGTGGAGGAATTGCCCACCCGGCTCCACCCCCACGGCCACGTAGTTCAAATACTTCTTCATCTTCTGCACCTGGGCGGATTCCTTCACGTCGGGTGAGCAGACGGCGTCATAGAGGGAGCGGATGTATTCCAGCACGTCGCAGCCACGCGGGAGGAAAAGAGTCTCGCCGCGTTGATGCTGGCGGATTTGGTGGAAGAGCCACGGGTTGCGGATGGCGCCCCGGCCGATCATGAGTCCGGCGGCCTTGGTAAGCTTTAGAATCTCTTCAGCCTTGCGGGCGGAATACACATTCCCGTTGGCCAGCACCGGACAATGCATCGATTCCACGGCGCGCGTGATGAAGTCATAATGGACCTCGCTCCGATACATCTCGGCCACGGTGCGCCCATGAACCGTCAGCAAATCTATTGAGTGCCGGGCAAAGATCGGCAGCAGCTCACCGAAAACTTCAGGCGAATCAAAACCCAGCCTTGTCTTCACCGTGAAACGGCAGGGTGGCTGCACGGCCTCGCGCAGCGCTCCAATGATGGCATCCACGCGCTTTGGCTCGCGCAGCAGGCCTCCGCCGGCGCATTTGCGATAAACGACGGGCGCGGGGCAGCCGAGGTTCAAGTCCACCGCAGCAATGGGCAGTTGCTGAAGCTCCTTGGCCGTGCGCACCAGCGCCTTGATGTCATTGCCAATCATCTGCGCGATGATGGGTTTGCCCGTGGGGTTCTCCTCGATGGATCGAAGAATGAACTTTTCCAAGTGGGACGTGGCGTGGACACGGAAATACTCCGTGTAATAGACATCCGCCCCGCCATGGCGCGCCATCAGGCGCAGGAACGGCAGATCAGTCACGTCCTGCATCGGCGCCAGCGCGAGAACAGGCTGGCCCGGCGCGGTTGGAATCCACGGCAGCATCGGCGGGAAGATGCGGAAAGACGCGGGCTTTGGCGAACGCGAATTGTGGCTGGTCCGGCCAGCGACGTTCCACCCAAACAATTCCTTGCACGCCTCGCCGGGCTTTGGCTTGATCGCGGGGCGTCAAATCAGCCAATGAACCGCCAACGGATGACCGTCCTTTATTCTGGCCGGGTGCAGGGAGTGGGTTTTCGCTACACGGTGAAATCGATCACTGCTGGATTTGAAGTCACCGGCACGGTGCGTAATCTTGCGGACGGACGGGTGGAATTGCAGGCCGAAGGGACGCGCGAGGAGCTGGACGCCTTCCGGGTGGCGGTGCGAGAGTCGGGCTTGGGAGGGTTGATCCACCGTGAAGAGGAGACTTTCACCGCGGCCGCGGGGCTGTTTCGCGGATTTGAAATCGTACGGTAAAATTTTGGCAGAATGAAATACGCAGTCATAGCAGACATCCACGGCAACCTCGATGCATTCGAGGTGGTGCTGGCGGATGCGCGCGAGCAGAAATGCACGCATTATTGCTGCGTGGGTGACGTGGTTGGATACGGGGCCAATCCCAAGCAATGCCTCGACATCGTGCGCAGCATGAACATGCCCTGCGTGAAGGGAAACCATGACGAATATTGCTCCAGCGAGGAGGACTTGGAGGGCTTTAATCCGCACGCCGCCGAAGCCGTCATCTGGACCCGCAAGCAACTCACCGAGGATGACCGTCGCTGGTTGCGCGAGCTTAAGTACATCCGGCTCGTGGCCAGTTTCTCCATGGTCCACGCCACGCTCGATCAGCCGGAGCGTTGGGGTTACGTGTTCGACAAGCTGATGGCCGCGGCCAGTTTTACCTACCAGAACACGAGCGTCTGCTTCTTCGGCCACACCCATGTGCCGGTGGCTTTCATCCGCGACTCGATGGTCCGCGGCGGCACATACTCGAAGTTCAAGGTCGAGCCGGGACGGAAATATTTCGTGAACGTGGGCAGCGTCGGCCAGCCGCGCGACAACAATCCCAAGGCCGCCTACGTTATTTACGATTTGAACGAAGGCTCCATCGAAATTCGCCGGCTCGACTACGACATCGGCAAGGCCCAGAAAAAAATCCTTGATGCCGGCCTGCCGCCGCGCCTGGCAGAACGATTGTCCTTCGGCAAGTGAGCCGGCCCGCTTTCGAGGCTGGCTCGCACCAGTTCGCCGACCCAATCTTTGAAACACGGGCCGGCCTGAAATCGCAACAACACGGTCACAGTTGAAGATTCTCATTCTTAAACCCAGCTCGCTCGGCGACGTCGTCCAGGCCCTGCCCGTGCTGCGACTGCTCAAGCAGCACCATCCCGGCGCGGAGATTTACTGGTGGATCGAGACGCGCAACGCGCCCCTGCTGGAAGGCGATCCAGATCTCTCGGGCCTGTTTCACTTTGAGCGGGATCGCTGGGCCAGGCCGTGGAACTGGGCCGAAATGGCAGGGGCCGTCCTTGAGCTGCGCCGGCATCGCTTCGATCTCGTCGTTGATCTCCAGGCTCTCGCCCGCACCGGGGCCATCGGCTGGCTGGCCAACGGCGGGTGCTTTGTCGGCCTGCACGACACGCGTGAACTTGCCCCGGGTTACTATGACATCAGTGTGCCGCGACCCTCGCCGGAAACACACGCCGTCGATTGGTATCTGGAGGCACTGCGGGCGCTCTGCGTCCCGGTCCACCATAACTTCGAATGGTTGCCCCGACGCGCTGCTCTGGCCGAGGAGGTCCAATCGATCTGGTCTCTTGACGACCGCCCGATGCTGGCCTTGCTGCCCGGCGCGCGCTGGGAGAACAAACGCTGGCCGGTGGAGCACTTCGCACAAATGGTCCGCGAGTTGCACGCAGTCCGGCATGATTTGCGTTTCGCCATCCTCGGTGGCAAATCCGATTCGGCGTTGGCCCATAATATTTCCACAGCCGCTCCCGGCGCCTGCCTCGACCTCACTGGCCGCACTTCCCTGCTCCAGATGGTGGAAGTGATCCGTCATTGCCAGATGGTCGTGACCAACGACACCGGCCCAATGCATGTGGCGGCTGCACTGCGCAAGCCGGTCGTCGGCATCTTCGGTCCCACAAACCCGGCACGCACCGGCCCTTATCGCCAGAATCACCGCGCGCTGCAACGGAACGACCTGCCCTGCGTGCCGTGCATGAAGGCCACCTGTTCTTTCCATGAACCGCTAGCCTGCGTGCGGGGCACTCCACCCACGCGCGTGGCCCGGGAGGTTTTGTCAAATCTGACACAAATAACGGCCTAGGAATGACGCCTCGGCTGAAAGCCAGTGAGGCACTTGCCTCGCTCATCTGCCTCCCCTAACCTGCGGTCATTCTTATGCGCACATACCAGAACTTCATCGCTGGCGAATGGGTCTCGGCAGCAACGGGCAAGACCTACCAAAACTTGAATCCCGCTGACACGCGCGAAACTGTTGCCACCTACCAGCAAAGCAGCCAGGCAGAGGCAGTTGCGGCCATCAACGCAGCAACGGCAGCCTTCGCCGTGTGGGCGGCGATGACGTCCGTGGCGCGCGGACGCATTTTGAGCAAGTCGTCGCAGCTTCTCGAAGCACGCAAGGCCGAACTCGCCGAACTGCTCACGCGCGAGGAAGGCAAGACGCTCGCCGAGGCCACGGGTGAAGTGCAGCGTGCCTGCGACATCCTTCGCTTCTTTGGCGGACTCAGTTACACCATCGGCGGACAGACCATTCCGCACGACCTGCCGCAGAATCTTTTGTTCACGCGCCGCGAACCGTTGGGCGTGGTTGGATTGATCACGCCGTGGAATTTTCCCATCGCCATCCCGGCCTGGAAACTTGCCCCCGCGCTGGTCAGCGGCAATACCGTGGTGCTCAAGCCTGCGTCGCAAGCACCGGCGATGAGTTTTGAAATCGCGAAAGTTCTCGCCGAGGCCGGGTTGCCCAAGGGCGTGTTCAACGTGGTCACCGGCGATGGTCGTTCCGTCGGCGGTGAACTGGCGACAAACGCCAGTGTCGCAGCGCTTTCCTTCACTGGTTCGACCAAAGTCGGCACGCAGATTTACCAGCAACTCGCCCAGCGCATGGCTCGTGCGCAGATGGAAATGGGCGGCAAAAATCCAACCATTGTCCTCGCCGACGCCGACCTTGATCTCGCTGCGCGGCTCGTGAGCATTGCGGGTTTTGGCCTGACGGGCCAGGCCTGCACCGCCACCAGCCGCGTCATCGTCGAGAAGTCCGTCGCGGCGCAATTCACCGAGAAATTGATCGAGAAGGCCAAGGCCATCGTCGTCGGCAACGGTTTGAAGCAAGGCGTCACCATGGGGCCAGCCGTGAATGAGCAGGAGTTCAAAGGCAACTTTGACTACATCGAGATCGCGAAGAACGAAGGTGGCACCGTGGCTTATGGCGGCACGCGCCTGGGCGACGGCGAACTTGCGCATGGCTTCTTCATGCAGCCAACTATCATCACCGGGGTCACGCCGTCGATGCGCATTGCGAAGGAAGAGGTCTTTGGCCCCGTCATCGCCATCATTGCCGTGGAGAACTTCGACGAAGCGATGGCCGTGGCCAACGGCATCGATGTCGGCCTCTCCGCCTCCATCGTCACGCGCGACCTCAAGAAAGCGATGCTCTACTCCGAACGCATCCAGGCCGGGGTGGTGAAGATCAACCAGATCAGCACCGGCCTCGCCCTCCAGGCCCCATTCGGCGGCGTGAAGAAAAGCAGCACCGACTCCTTCAAGGAACAAGGCGCCGGCGCGATTGATTTTTACACGCGCCTCAAGACCGTCTATCTGGATTATTCGGCATAATGCGCCACTTATGCGTATGCAAACCAAGCATCTGATTTCCCTTGGCCTTCGGCAATGGGGACAAATTCCTCTTCTGTTGTCCGTTCTGGCATTGATTTCAGGCTGTGCTTCCGACAGCAGACACACCATCACGCAGCCGTTCTCCGCGAAACTCGCCGATTTCAAGCGCGCCAAGGTCGAGGTAAAATCCATCGTGGAGAAACCTCCGGAAAGATTTGGTGAGTTTCTTGTCCAGCTTGAGAGCAGGATTATTGCTGAATTGAGAGCCCGCTCTTTCTTCGAAAAGGCCTACTCTCATACCGTGGACTCCGCCCAGCCCTCGGATGTCCATATCCGTATCACCATCACGGGCATCAGGGATGTGAGCAACTATGATCGCGTCATGTGGGGCGCTTTCGCAGGACAGGCAAACATTCAGGCTCAGGTGGATATTGTTGAGAACACTTCCCAGAAACTGATTGGTGGCGGCAGCATCGAAGCCAAATCCTCCGGCGGCTCGGTCTTTGCGGGAACCACGTTTCAAGCCGTGGATAAAACGGCTGATGAAGTGATCCGCTTCTTGCTCGAAAACCGTTGAATTAGATCGTTATCAGGGAATGGCATCGCATACATGAAACTCTGTCGCTTTCTGAACCAAAACCAAATTCGCATCGGCCTCCTTGCCGATGACGGGATGATCATCGACCTCACGGCCGCCGGCGTGACGCAGCTCACGCCATTACTGGAGCGCGATGATCTGGCCGCGCACGTGCGCTCGCTCGCGGCGCAGAAGCTGCCGGAGGTATCGCCGAGCGAAGTGCGGTTTTTGCCGCCGGTCGAGCGACAGGAGGTGTGGGCGGTGGGCGTCACGTATCTGCGCAGCAAGAAGGCGCGCATGGAGGAATCGGATTTCAGCGCCACAGCTTACGACAAGGTTTATGACGCGCCGCGTCCGGAGCTGTTCTTCAAGTCGATGCCGGAGAAAGTCGTGGGCACGGGCGACGCCGTAGGGATCCGCAGCGATGCGAAGTGGAATGTGCCGGAGCCGGAACTGGCGCTGGTGCTGAACTCGCGCGGTCGCATTGTCGGCTACACCGTGGGCAACGACATGAGCTCGCGCGACATCGAGGGCGAGAATCTGCTTTATCTGCCGCAGGCGAAAATCTACGACCGCGCGTGCGCGGTGGGACCGTGCATCGAAGTGGGCCCGAGCGAGGAGGAGGCGCGCGGGTGGACCATCACGGTACAGATTTCGCGCGGAGACAAAGTGGTCTTCGGCGGCGACACCTCCGTCTCACGCATCAAGCGTACCTTCACCGAGATGGCGGAATACCTGTTCCGCTCGCAGACCTTCCCGAACGGCGCGGTGCTGCTGACGGGCACGGGCGTGGTGCCGGGAGACGAATTCACACTGCAAGCCGGCGACGTGGTGCGGATCGATATTTCGGGGATTGGAGTTTTGGAGAACAGCGTCGTGATCGTGTAGCCAACGCGGTGAACCGGCTCACGTCAGAGAAGAGAAGTCCTGCTGTTTGAAGGCGTCGAGCTTCGCGCGAAGGGCCAGAGCCGAGTCATCCCGAAGATCCGGTTCGGTGATGACGCCGAGCCACGCGCCGTCCGGACGCTGTATGGTGCAGAGGACAGCCCGCTCGAAGCCCCAGAGCATCTCGCCTGTTGGCACACCGTGGGCGCTGACCGACTGAACCGTCTCCCCGATGCTGCGCCAGATTTCCTCGTTGCTCGCGAGAACAAATTCACCGGCGGCAAAAGCGGCGAAGAAGGAATTGGCCGAGGTTCCACCGCCGGCTGCGAGCACTCCGTCCAGGGCGAACTCACGCTCAAACCAGGACTGCATGTTACTTTTCACACGGTCGGGCATATCAAACATCATTCGCCCGGAGGAAGACAGCCTGACCATCCTGGAGACGCGTGAGCATCCGGCCGGACACGGAAACAAATTCCACACGTTCGAGCGAACCCAGTGGGAGGAGCGGTTGCAGGCGTTCGGCCGCCTCCATCAGCGACATGCACAATTGGCAACGCTCGTGAGGATTCGGCGATTGCGAAGCATAGAGCAGTTCCCCTTTGGAGGAGCAAACGACCAGTTCATTGATGACCGGAGCCGGCTCTTCAACGTGGATTTCAACGGGCGCTTCCCGGGGTACCACTGGTGAAGGCGGCAACTCCGCCGATGGAACGGGGGCGGCGGCGGCGGCGGATTCCAGCGCTTCCCCAGCGGCCTTCTCGGCGGCGGCTCCCACAGCTTCATCACGCTGGCGCACGGCCTCCATGAGGAGGAATTCCCAAGAGCCTTCCAAAGTCTTCTTGGGCGGATCTGTGTAGGCTCGGTGGTGAAACTCGCCGCCGGTCAGGCTGAGCAGATGTTGCAAGCCAGCTTCGCCGCTGTGCTGGCCAAACTCCGCGTGAACGAGCGCGCCTTCGCAAATGTAGAGCCGCCCGCGGTTGCCGCGCCCGACCACTTCCAGGATGAGTGAATGCCGGCTCAGACATTCCATCTGGATGATGTCTTCCAGGCCCACCTTGCGCAGCATGCCGCGGAAACCCTGCTCGCTTTGGGTGTGGAGCAGTTCGTTCAAGGCCGCGAAAAGCGCCTCGTAGCCGGACGCATCGTGCGGTTTTTCGAGCACCAGCTCGGCCCCGCTGATCAAGGACCGATTGCGGCAGGCCTCGTCCACGAATCCGCTGAGCACGGCTTTCTTGAGCTGGGGATGCTTGCGATGGACCAGTTGCAGGAGCTGGACGCCGTCCATGACCGGCATGTGAACGTCGAGCACGGCCAGGTCAACGGGCCGGGAGTTAAGGGTGCTGAGGGCGGCACCGGAGTTGGAAGCCACCAACACCTCCCACTCGCCGCGACTGAGTCGCTCCATGTACGGCTGGAGCAGTTCGAGGAACTGCGCCTCGTCATCCACGAAGAGGACGGTCTTGCGATTTGGAATTGCCGCGGACATCGTTTGAATCGGGTTTGCAAACAGTGGCGGCACAAAAATGCGCCGCCCTTCCATCTCCACTTTCTCTTTCGTGCCAAACCGCCTGCCGCGGCTCAAGCATCTTCGCCATAAACCTCACACCACCGGGCCTGATCCCCAATTGTCGCTGCTGGCCGCCGCGTGCCCCGCGGCGTGCGCATGATCGCGCCCACCCAACTCGGCCACAGCGATCTCGGCCGCCAGGCGCACACAGTAATCGGTGTCTTGAAGCTTGGCCGCGAGGGGCGTGATGGCCCGAGCCTCGCCAATCTGGTGCAACGCCCACACGCCAACGAAGCGCAGCAGCGGATCATCGTCCCATAGAATCGAGGCAAGCACATCGACCGCGCGCTCGCGCCGCGTGGTTTCGGCATTCACATCGGCAAGCAGGGAAGGTTCGCACTGACGGATGTTGAAAATGCGGTTCAGCAAATCGGCGGCCGTCTGGCGGACAAAGTAATCGCCATCCTTCAGGGCCTTCTTCAACGCGGGGAGGGTACGCTGGGCCGGCCCGGACTTGGTCCATTCACAATCGATCTGGGCCAGCGCCTTGTTGATGGCCTGGCGCACGCCGCTGTCAGGATCAAGCTGGGCGAGGATGAGCGGCTCAATGGCTCGCGGGTCGCGCAGTTTGCCGATGGCCTCGGCCACCACCTGGCGCACGTCAGTGTCCGATTCGCGAAGCACCTCCACGAGCGGCTGTAGCGCGCGGGCATCGCCGCTACGCCCGAGCGAGGCGGCGGCCACTACGCGCACGTTCCAGTGCGCGTCCTTGAGCGCATTCACCAGCACGGGAATAATGCCCTGATAACCCACCTTGGTCAGAGCATCCAGCGCGCTGGCGCGCACATTCTTGTCCGGATGTTCGAGCTGCTTGAGCAACTTCGGGGCATAAGACGGATCACGGGTGCGACCCAGGGCGCCCAACGCCGAAACCCGCACTCCCGAGTCCGGATCTTCGAGCATGCCACCCACGGCGGCGATGGCGCGCGGGTCGGCAATTTCGCACAGAGCTTCGGTTACGGCGCGGCGGCGCGAGCCCGATTCATCCGAGAGCGCGGCCAGCAAGGGTTCCAGCGCGGCGCGGCCAACCGCCGCCGCTTTCAGGAACTGCCCGGCGGCGATGTGGTAATTCACCCGGTCCGCGTCGCTCGCTGGGACCCAGCCGAAGTGCTGGAGCGCAGCGGCGGTGCGAGCCCGCACCGCCGAAGCAGGGTCGGAAAGGAAAGGGACGAGGTAGGGCGCGGCGGAGGCGTGGCCGATGGTTTTCAATGACACCAGGGCGGCTTCGCGCACCCGGGCATCGGCGTCGCGGAGGACGGAAAGCAGCGGTTGCACACAGCGCTCGTCGCGCAACACGCCGATGGCCTGCACCGCGGCCACACGCACGCGAACCACGGGATCGGTGAGTGCCCCAATGAGCGCCACGACCGCCTTGGTGTCGTTCACCTGACTGAGCGCCTCAATCGCCTGGAGGCGCCGACCGGCATCGGATGATTTAATCTGGCTAAGGGCCAACCACTGCATGCAACAGAGTAGTCGGCGGAAAAGGGCGGAAAGTTAATGCGCAACCGGCGTTCGGCTACGGTTCCTCGGGAAGCTTGAGCAGTTCCTCAACCGTATATTGCGAGCCCTTGTTCTTGGCCTTGAGGTCGGCCCGCACCTTGAGGACCTCCTCGGGCGTTACCATGGAGGCTTTATTGCCCCAGGAATTCCGAATGTAGGTCATGAGCGCGGCCAGTTGCTCATCGGAAACAAGGTGATTACCACTGGCATCAACGGCACCAGCGAAGCCGCTCATGGTGGTAAGGTTCCACTCGACACCCTTGACCTTGATGGGACCGGTGACACCGACAGACGGAATACGAATCAAACGGTTGGGTCCGGGGGCGTTGACCCACTCGGAACCGGCCAGCGGCGGAAACTGACCGGGCGTGCCTTGACCAGTCGCCTGATGGCAGGCGGCGCAATATTGGCCGTAGATTCGCTCGCCCTGGCGCATCATGGTGGCTTTTTCGTCCGGCGGAATCACCGAGGCAACCTCTTTCACGGAATGGTACGGCTCGTAAACCAGTTGACTGTATTGTCCGCCCCGCTCGCCGAGCTGATTGCAGCCCCAATAAAGAAGAAAACCGAGCAGGCCCGTCAGCCACATGGGGAGGTAGAGCGCCCCGTCTCGCACAGTCGGCTCGCCTCCGGGTATAGAAGTGTTTTTCACGTCCTCTTTCATGGTCTGGGCGTGTTGGCCGCCGGGGCGTTGGTCACCGTTGGAGCATTGGTCCCGGAAGCGGTAGGAGCCAGCATTGGAGCCGGGGCTTCAAAGAGTGGAGTTTCGAGGCGCAGACTTTGCAGATAGGCGACGAGTTGGAGCGCCTCCGGCCTGGGCACGACTTCCAGGGGAGTTCCATCCTTGCCCGGCTTCGGGGCGAACTTGTCAGAAAGCTTCAGTGCCAGGGGCGAAGGCTTCTTTCCAACCGGCCGCACCTCGAACAGAAATGGATACGCCGGCATGATGGAACCCTCCACAACCGTGCGGGGGTGGTAGAGATGGTTCAAGTGCCAGTTTGCATCGGACATGCGTCCCCCGACGTTGGAAAGCTCCGGGCCAAGCCGAGAATTCCCGACCTGCACCGGCTGCTGGTAGAGGTAATCCGCGGCCACACTGCGGCGCGCACCCCATTGGCGGGCTACATCAGAACCCAGCGGAACAAAAGCAGTCACAGCAGTCGCGCCGGCCTTCTTAAGTTGCAGTCGCGCATCCTCGGCCGTGTTTTGTGAAACCCCCTTGAGTAGTACCTTGGGCGAGGCTTCCGACACCTCGGCCAGCGCGCTGGCTTTGACCTCGGGGGCAACCTTGGCCAACACCGCGGCCACGTTTTGGGCATTAGTGCCCACGGCAGAGAGGATCAAATCAAAGGAATAACCGTCCTGCCGAACCTGCTGGCTGTGGCATTGCACGCAACCCAGCGCGACATAAACTTCGCGCCCTTGCTGCGCGAATCCGGCGGCGCGCACGGGATAGGCTCCTGCGTCGGTCTGTGAAACCGGCTGAGAACCGATCTGCAACTGTGGCGCGAAAATCAACGCCCACCACGAGGCCACAAAACTCGCCAGCACGCCGAGAAAAATAAGCGGGCCGTGGTTCATCGCGCCGCCTCCGCGGGTTTGAGTTTCACGGACGCTTCCGAGCCGCAGCAGGACTGGCAGCAGTTGCGCCAGCAAGCGCGCACCAGGGAGAGCACGCGAAACAGTATGGCTCCGTTGCCAAACACGATGAGCAGGAGGCCCAGGGTGCTGAGCCGGATGGGCATCTTGGTTGCATCCATCACCTGCGCGAAGGGCACTGAGCCGTCGATGAGTTGATGCTGCTGCTTGATTCCACCGACGATGAATGCACCGGAATAAATGATGATGCCGAGGAAGGTGGCCCAGCAATTCGCGCCCACGCAGCAATCGGATTCAACACCCGTGAGGCGGGGGACAACATGGTGAATCGCGCCAAACAAAGCGAGACCGATGAAACCATAGAGCGCGAGCTGCTCCAGTCCTTCGCTGAACAGCGTCAGGCGCAATTGCGGAATCACCGCCGCGAAAATGCCAAACACCACGGTCAACGCGAAGAACACGAGCGAGGTCTTGAAAAAACCGAGCAGCGGCGCCTTGGCGTCCCGCGCGTCACCCAGCGTGAACCAAAGGTTTGACACCAGGGCAAGCATTGGCACGAGCAAGACGAGTGTGGCCGAGACGCCAGCACTGACCATCCACGACGGCAGCGGCAGGCCACGATAGAAACAGGCCCACCCGCCAAAAATGGCGAGCGTCCAGAAGGCCAGGGTCGCGAGCGAGCGGCTGTAAAGCGGCGCACCGGAAAGCTTCGGAATGAAATAAAGCAGCACTGCGAGGGCGATGGAGCCGAGCCAGAGATTGAAGAGGCCGCCGGTGAACCAGCCGCTCACGGCGAGCTGCATAACGCCCCGCACCGGAGCGAGCACCAGGAGCAACCGGGCGGTCGTATAGAGCCAGGGGAACCAGAAGAGCGCGGCGAGAATATACCATTGCGAGGGATACAGCTCGGCATTCTGGCGCGCCTTGAAGGTCAGCAACCCGCAGACACCGAACAAGGCGTAGGAGGCCAGCAGGATGGCGGAGCCGGCGATGGGAAATTCCATCCAGTCGAATCCGGTGGTATGCCCGGTGAAAATCCCGACCAGTCCGATGCCGACGCCGAGATTCCAGAACAACGTGCCGATGCCAATCGCCCCGGCACCCACCAGCGTGGTGCGGCCAAGGCGGCAGAGAATCCAGAGCGCGATGGCCAATCCCGCCTGCGAGGCGAAGCCATAGACGAAGGCGTCATTTCCCGCCGGACGCGTGTGACCGTAGGTCAGCCAGGTGCAGTTCGCGAGAACGCCCGGCGAGTGCAGTTTGACCGAAGTAAGAAGCGCCAGCAGTGAGCCAGTCAGCAGCCACACCAGCGAGAAGACGATCGGAATCATCAGCACATGGCAGGATGAATCGACGCGCGAGGACTGATCCTCGCGGCCTGCTGAAGCGGCTGAAGTAGTCGAACCGTTCATCAATGCCTATTCGAAGCTGGGGGTGGAAAAGGCTTTCTCCGCCCGCTTGGCCAGCTCCGTCCGGAAAGCAGCCGGGTTCTGGTATCCCTTGATCGTGGCCTGTATGGCCTCTTCGATGGGCGTGCGCACGATGCCTTGTGGACGGGCCGTCGCCGGCTCGGCCACGTAACCCCAGGACTTCAAAGCATCAGCTCCGGCGCCACGGATGTCCGCGTTATCCTTGGCGCGGGCGGTGGCGCGTTCAGCCCCCACGGCGGCGGGCCGGGTCACCTGGATCATCTTGTTCACCAGGAACGCCATCAGCAGAAAAGTGACGACGGCAGTGAGAGCATACATGGTCGTCTTGCCGCAGCTTTTGTTGTTCACGTTTTCCATACGCACCTCAGTGAGCAAGTCCCGCGTCGGCGTCCGCTGCCGGCAATTCATGGGAGGTCAGTGATTCCTTCAAGCGCGGGTCACGCAGCGGATAAGCCGCCGTGGTTCCCAGCGAACGGATGAACAAAGTGGTCAGGACACCGCCCATGACCAGAAACGCGCCGATGTCCAGCCAGTGCAGGGTGTAACCTTCCGGACGCGGGATGGGCATGATGTTGAAGGACAAATCGGTGAAGTGCATCAGCCAGGCCCAGACCGCCAGCGGGGCCATGACGGCGAGCTTCAGCTTGAAGTCGATGCGCAGCAGGGTGAGGAATGGCGCAAAGAAGTGACCAAAGATCACGACCATGCCGACCCACCACCAACTGCCCTTCTCACGCAGCCGATACCAGAAGGTCTCCTCCGGCATGTTGGCGTTCCAGATGATGAAATATTGGGAGAAGGTCACGTAGGCGTAGAAGACGGTGAACGCGAGCAGCAGCGCCCCGATGTAATAAAAATGCGTCGGGAAGAGCACATCCTTGAGCGAGCCGGTGCGGCGCAACACGACGGCAATAACATAAACCGTGGCGATGGTCAGCCAGACACTGCCGGCGAAGAAATAAACGCCATACATCGTGGAGAACCATTGATGTTGAAGCGATTTCACCCAGTCGATGACTGCGAACGTCAGGCTGATGGCAAACAGGAAGATGCCGACATAGGAGTACAGGCGCATCTTGTGGGTCCATTTGGCGGCGCCGTCCTTGTCCTGCGCCACGGAGAATGCGCGCAGACTGCGGGTCAGCACAATCCAGATCAGGAAGTAAGCCACGATCCGGATGTAGAAGAACGTCGGGTTGAGCAGCGCGCTCTTGGCATGGAGGGCGTGGTCGGGATTTGCCTGCAACGTGGCACCCATCCAGGGATAGATTTTCGGGGCCAGCAGCGCGATCGGGATAAAGCAAACCGCCAGCGGCAGCACCATGCAGGCGAGATGTTCGCAGTAGCGACGAATCGGCACCGACCAGCTCGCATCGAACAAATGATGCGCGAGGACGAGGAATAAAGCGCCCATGGCCAGGCTGAGGAAGAACATGAAGCCGAGCAGCCATGAATAACCGAACTGCTGCATCACATCGCCGCCCTTGTGGCTCACGGCAAAAGCACCGAGGGCGAGAAAGACCACGCCGATCACGACGGCGTAGGTTGGCACCTTGCGCCAGCGCGAAAGATCCAGCGGAGCGTTGGAAGATGAGGTGGTGTTGGCCATGTTATTTCAACCCCGCTTTCAATTGCGCGGGAACTTCTTCCGCGAGCCCGAGATGGCTGCGCTGCAACGCCCGCACGTAGGCAATGATGGCCCAGCGATCCTCGATGCTGATCTGTGAGCCGTAGCCGAACATCGTGCTCTTGCCATTCGAGACGGTGTTGAAGATTTCGCCGTCAGCCTGGGCGACGACGATCTTCTCGTGCAGGCTGCGCACCGTGGTGTAGCCGTATTTCTTGACGATGCCGTTGCCGTCCCCCTGCGGACCGTGGCACGGCACGCAGTAAATGTTGAAGCGCTGCTGGCCCCGGGCCATCAACTGCTCGGTCACGGACACCGGGATGTTAGGGATAAAATTTGTGGTGCCCGGTTCGCGGCCGGTGTTGATCGCGTTGTTCTCGTAATGGTCGCCACGGGCCACGGTGCCGGCCACCGGCTCCTGCGAGGAACGGCCATTGGCGAACGTAACGCTGGGCTGTTGCGGACGCAGCTTGGGCTGGCGGTCCATGTCGGGGAAAATTTCGAGCGGAGGCTGCTTGAAATTTTGACCACGCTTGCCGAACACGCCCATGACGGTCACAACCGCCAGCGCGAAGATGAGAAGGAAGTAGCGCATTTTATTCCTCCACGATCTCGATGTGCTTGCTGCCGGTGGACTCGAGCAGCTGGCGGGTTTCGGCCTCGGAATACTTCGGGTCTGTGGTCTCCACGACCAGGAAGTAGCCGTCGTGCGACGCTCGGGCAAAGCGTTTGTGCTTCAACAACGGATGGTGCAATCGGGGCAAGCGGTTCAGGAACATCATGCCGAAGATCGAGCCAAAGGCCGTGAAAAGAATGGTCAGTTCGTAGGAAGGCGGGAAGGCGTAGAAAGGGCTGAACATCGGCTTGCCGCCGACAATAATCTGGTAGTCCACCGCGTTCATCCACCAGATCATGATCATGCCGGTGGTATAGCCGCTGACGCCGCCAATGAATCCAAACCAGCCGACCTTTGAGTTCTTGAGACCCATTGCCTGATTCATGCCGTGGATGGGGAACGGGCTGAAGACATCCCAGCGGCGAAAACCGCCGTCGCGGATCTTCTCCGCCGCGTGCATCAGGTCCGCCGGCGTATCGTATTCGGCGAGCATTCCGTATTTCATCGAGCTACTCATCAGTGATGCCCCCCTTTCGCGCCGCCCAGCGGATGATGAGGGTCGGCGTAGGGCGTGACTGCTTTCACTTCTGCCACCGCAATCACGGGCAGGAAGCGCAGAAACAGCAGGAAGAGCGTGAAAAACAATCCGAACGTTCCGAGGAAGGTCATCACGTCCACCCAGGTCGGCACGTAGTAACCCCAACTCGAAGGCAGAAAGTCACGGTGCAACGAGGTTACCACGATGACAAAGCGCTCAAACCACATGCCGATGTTCACAAGAATCGACATGATGAACACAAATACGAGATTTTGCCGGCACCACTTGATCCAGAAGAACTGCGGCGTAATGACGTTGCAGCCCATCATGATGAAGTAGCTCCAGCCGAACGGACCGAAAGCACGGTTCTGGAAGGTGAAGCGCTCGTAAGGATTGCCGCCATACCAGGCAATGAAGAACTCCATGCAGTAGGCGTAGCCAACGATGGAACCCGTCGCGAGCGTCACTTTGCACATCAGATCGATGTGCCGCATCGTGATGAGGTCTTCGAGGTGAAGAAGCCTGCGCAACGGCACCAGCAACGTAAGCACCATGCCGAAGCCGGAAAAGATGGCGCCGGCCACGAAGTAGGGCGGAAAGATGGTTGTGTGCCAGCCGGGCAATTGCGACACGGCAAAGTCCAAAGACACGATGGAATGCACCGACAGCACCAGCGGCGTCGAGACACCAGCCAGAATCAGGTAACACTTTTCGTAGTTGCTCCAATGGCGGTTCGAGCCGTTCCAACCAAGCGCCCCAAGCCCGTAAAGGATTTTGCGCAGCCTGGTCTTGGCGCGGTCGCGAATCACTGCGAGATCAGGCACGAGGCCGACATACCAGAAAAGTACCGAGACAGTGAAATACGTCGAGACGGCGAACACGTCCCACATCAGCGGCGAGCGGAACTGCGGCCAGAGGTTGTAGGCATTCGGAATCGGGAAGAGCCACCAATCATACCAGACGCGTCCGACGTGCACGGCCGGGAAAATGCCGGCGCACATCACGGCGAAAATCGTCATGGCCTCGGCGGCACGGTTCACACCCGTGCGCCAGCGCTGGCGGAGAAGAAAGAGAATCGCCGAAATCAAAGTTCCAGCGTGGCCGATGCCGATCCACCAGACGAAGTTGATGATGTCCCAACCCCACATTTCAGGAGCGTGATTGCCCCACACGCCGACGCCGGTCGTAATCTGGTAACCCAGCATCGTGAGGAGGATGGTCATGAAGATGACGCTCGGCACGAAGGCGGCCCACCACCAGAACGGGACTTTCTCTTCCGTCAGCCGGGAAATGGCGTCGGAGATCCAACCGATGCTGCGATTGTTCTCAACCAGCGGCACGCGCTCCAACTCGCGCGGCGGATCCTGAAGCACAACTTTGTTGGCAACCGAGGCCATTAGTGCGCTCCTTTCTTCTCGCCCGCGGGGGGAACGTGAGCACCGGCGCCTTCACCGCCGGCGGCGGCATGCGCTTCATGGTGTCCTGCCTTCTCGAAATAGGCTTTGGAGGTGTGAGGCATATCGTAAGCGTCCGGCATCGCGGGGTTCGGATTGCGAACGCGGGCCAGATAAGTCAAACGCGGCTTGGTGTGCAGGAATTCCAGCGTCGTGTAGTTGCGGGAGTCAGCCTTGGCCAGCGACACCTTGCTCTTGGCGTCATTAATATCGCCGAAGACAATCGCTTCCGCCGGGCAAGCCTGCTGGCAGGCGGTCTTGATCGTTCCATCAGGAACAATGACATCCCCTGACTGGCCGGCTTTAACCTTTTGGGCGATCTTGGCGCCTTCGATGCGTTGCACGCAGAAGGTGCATTTCTCCATCACACCGCGCATGCGCACCGAAACCTCGGGATTGCGGACGAGCTTCATCAACTCCCATTCGTCCTCCTTCTTGGTGTGCTTCAGGCCGTCGATATTGGGACGGTAGAGGTTGTCGATTGGGCGCTTGTTGTAATCGAAATAGTTAAACCGCCGCACCTTCCATGGACAGTTGTTCGAGCAGTAGCGAGTGCCGACGCAGCGGTTGTAAACCATCAGGTTCAACCCCTCTTCGTCGTGGACGGTGGCGTTGACCGGGCAAACGTTTTCGCACGGCGCGGCTTCGCAGTGCTGGCACATCATGGGCTGGTTGACCACCTGCGGGTCATCGATCCATGCCTCCTTGTATTGGTCCTGCTCGGGCTTAAGAGGGTTGTGCTGTTTCTGGAACTCAGGCAGGCCCGTGTAGTAGCGATCAATGCGCAGCCACTGCATCTCGCGCCCCTTGCGCACCATGTCCTTGCCAACAACGGGGATGTTGTTCTCGCTCACGCACGCGATGACGCAGGCGCTGCAACCCACACAGGTGTTCAGGTCGATGGCCATGCCCCACTGGTGCAGACCTTTCTGCTTCTTCCAGTCGAGCGGGTTTGGATAAAGCGACTCGTCACCGCCGGGCGACTCCGGGAAATCAAAGCCTTTGGCGAAATCCTTGTCCTTTTTGAAGGTCTCGAGCGTGGCCTCGCGAATGATCGGGCGGCCTTCGAGCGACCAGTGATCCTGCGTGCAGGCAAAAGTGTATTTGCCACCGGCCACACTGACTTTGCCGCCAGACGCGAAGCCCGTGCTGGTCGAGGTGCGCAGCGGGTAGAAATTGAAGCCGACTTTATCACCCTTGAAATTGGCGATACGCCCGCCCTTTTCGCGGCCAAACCCGAGCGTCAAGCCGAGCACATTGTCCGCCTGACCAGGCTGAACCCAAACCGCAGCGCGAACTTTCTTGCCCGCGACCTCGATGTCGATCAAGTGAGTGTTCTGAACGCCGAGATCCTCGGCGGTCTTGCGACTGATCAGCACGGCGTTGTCCCAGACCATCTTGGTGACGGGGTCGGGGAGCTCCACGAGCCATCCGTTATTGGCCCAGCGACCATCATCGATCTTGTTGTCCGCGGTGAAGACGAGTTCGAGATTGTCCTTCGAAGGCGTCGAGCTGGAGACTCCAGCCAATGCCGGGGCACTCACAGCACCAGCGGCATTGACAGGCTTCACGGCGCTACCGGCAACAAAGCCATCATGCAACGCCTTCTTCCAGGCTTCTTCATTCCCGCCAAAGGTTTCCCGGGCAATCTTGTAAGCATCGGTTTCAGGCAATCCGCCGATGCGGGCGATGACCTCCAGCTCGGTCAAACCACCGAAAAGCGGCTGAATGAGCGGCTGAACGATGACCACTGTGCCGTCTGAAGTGCGAACGTCACCCCACGATTCGAGGTAATGCGCCGCAGCGAGGTGCAAATCAGTGACGGCGGCCGTCTCGTCCTCGTAATAGCCGAGGCGCACGACCGTCTTGGCCTGACGCTGGGTCACGGCCCAGTTCAAATCTGCCGGAGCATTAAAGACCGGATTGCCACCGAGGACGACCAGCGTATCGACTTCCTTCTTGTTCAACGAAGCTGCGAGATCCGAAATCGACCCCAGCACAAAAGCCGGAGCCGGGCGAAACTCCACCATCCTGTTGAGGGAACCGAGCGCACTGTTGATGGCGTAGGCAAGCAGGTGAACTGCAAGCGGCTGGCGATGACCGGCCACCACGAGTGCCGCAGCACCGTTGGCCTTGAGGTCGGCAGCGCACTCGTCAATCCACTTCTGACTGACTGTGGCAGGCAGCGCTAGCTTGGAAGCATCCACGCCTTGAATACCGAGCTTGGCGGCAATGGCCGCAGCCACCGCGACGACCTGGCCGCTCGCCACCCGGGCGCGATGATCGGCATTCATGCCGGTTTGGGACATCAACGCTTCCACCGCGTAAAGGCGGCTCATCGTTCCGTTTTGTACCCGGCGGGACCGGGCGAAATTACGGCAATGAACGTGCGCATCACTTTCTGAACCGATGAAATCGCAGTCGAGCGAAAGAACCGCCTTGGCCAAATCGAACCGGAAATAGGGCGCAACTGGACTGCCGACTGCCGCCGAGGCGGCCTGGCGATGAACATCGAAATCAACCGCCTCATAGGCGTACCAAGCTGCATCCGGCAGCTTGCTCTTGATGGCCTGCAACAAGCGCAAACGGGAAGGTGACGAACTGCGCTCAAGCAGGAACGCCAGGCCCTTGCCTGTGCCACCAGCAAATTGCCGGGAGATTTGGGTCAGTTGATCCAGCGCCGCTTCGCGCGAAATGTCGTTGCCCCTGCTCGTGAAACGCTGGGCACGGTCGGGATCGTAGAGGCCCAAGATCGATGCCTGGGCGTGCAGGTCCGTGCCCCCATTGCTGTCCGGATGATCGGGATTACCCTCGATCTTAGTCGGCCGCCCGTCGCTCGACTTCACCAGCAAAGGAACCGCCCCACTGCGGGTCGGCATTGCGGTCGCGTAATACTTTGATGAGCCGTGGATGTAGTCGTCAGGAAGCTTCGAGAAGGGATAAATGCGCTGCTCGGGCTTGCGGCAGCCGGAACCGAACAAACCCACGCCCGCCAAGGCCATCGAGGCGGACATGAGCTTCATGAAGTCGCGGCGATTGAAGTCGCTATCCAGTTCGCTGGCACCCGCAGGAAACTCACGGTCAAGCCAGGCGCGGGCCTCGGCGGAGTTCTCCAACTGGTCGATGCTCTTCCAGTACTTCACCGTCTCAGGCTCGGGACATTGTGGAGGAATCGTTTTCATCGATGACAGGCGGAGCAATTTTCAAGGGACTGCACTTTCCAGTCGCGAACAGCTTTTTCGCCGAAAAGCTTCTGTTGCTCAGGGGTGGTGGTCCAGGCAAGGTCGGTCACTTTGTCGGCCGGGCGGACATGGGAAGCGGGGTCGCGATGGCAATCCAGACAGAAGGCCATGTGCAACGGCTTGGCCTGCGCCACCTCTTCCATCTGGTCAATGCGGCCGTGGCACTCGACGCAGCTCACGCCGCGCGTAACGTGGACGGAGTGGTTGAAATAGACGTAATCAGGAGTGCGATGAATTTGGACCCACGGAACCGGCTTGCCCGTGGCAAAGCTTTCGCGCACCAACGCCAGCCGCGGATCATCCTTTAGCACGCCTGCCTGGGCATTATGGCAATTCATGCACACGTTTGCCGCTGGGACGTTGGCATACCACGATTTCTCCACCGCGCTGTGGCAATAGCGGCAATCCATGCCCATCTGGCCGGCGTGAATGGCGTGGGAAAAACCGACGGGCTGGGTGGGCTGGTATCCGACACGGGAATACTTGGGCGTGAAATAGTACCACGCGCCCGCCGTCACCGTCGCGCCGACCAAGGCAACGCCGACTGCCACTTTTAGCGGCAGCTTGTTCGTCCACTTCGGAAAAACGTCTGACATGGAATAAATGCCCCGATTGGCCGCTCGTCCCGCCCCTCCGCGAGGGGCCAACCTGACGAGAAATCAGCCGGCAGCAACAGTTTTCACCATCAATTCTCGGAAATCGAAAGGCCGCCAAAACCAGCAACCCCGCTCACGTCAACGAAATGTTGTCCAACCGATTTGGGGCGCGCAAGTACTTTGTGAAAAATTTCACGATGAATGATCCGCCCGGCCCCACCCGATATGATTCCGGCCCGGTTCTAATGTTTCGGGGCTGATTGCCGATGGTTTCAACCAACAGTATCATGGCAGAATGCTTGGACAATCCTCCGCGTCCCTCCGGGACTGAGTCAGGGCGCGTTACGACGTCTTCAGCGACCGTGTTGCTGGTGGACGATGACGAATCGGTGCGCCGTCTGATCTCGAGATTTCTCACCCTGAACAGCTTCCAAGTCCTGGCGGCCGAAAGTGGCCCCAAGGCTTTGCCCATCTGGCAGGAACACAAGGAATCCATCGACCTCTTGCTGACCGACATGGTCATGCCGGAAGGCATCAGCGGGCTGAACTTGGCGGGCCGATTACGAGCCGAGCGACCCGCTTTGCGCGTGCTTTTCACCAGCGGCTACGACGCTGAGGTCATTGGCGAAAATGGAGTTCTGCGCGAAGGGCTGAATTTCCTGCAGAAGCCCTACCGCCCGGAACAATTGTTGGCGGCCGTTCGCTCGGTGCTTGCCGAAACGCCCAGTTCGTTCAAGCCAGTATGTTGAAGGTATTGCTTGTTGACGATCACGAATTGATCCGCGCTGGCCTCAAGCACCTGCTGGAGGCCGGCCTGGGCAAAATGATCACTGGCGAGGCCCGAAACGCGGACGAGGCGATCGCCCTGGCCACGCAACATTCCTGGGACATCGCCATCACCGACATCACCTTGCCCGGCCGGAGCGGTTTGGACCTGCTCAAAGAACTGAGAGAATTGTGCCCGAAAATGCCGGTGCTCGTTATCAGCGTCCTCTCCGAAGACGAAATCGCCATGAGGGTCTTGAAATCCGGTGCCGCCGGATTCGTCCATAAGGAGACTTCAGGTGAAAACCTCGTCGATGCCACGCGTAAAGTTTTGGCTGGCGGCAAATACGTCAGTCCGGCGCTGGCTGAAAAACTGGCACTGAACATGACGGTTCCATCCACCGAGGAGCCGCACAAGAAACTCTCCGACCGCGAGTATCTGGTCATGACCATGCTGGCTGCGGGCAAAACCCTGACAGAGATCGGTAGAATACTTTCCCTCAGCATCAAGACGATCAGCACCTATCGCTCGCGAATTCTCCAGAAGATGCGACTGGAGAACAACTCGGACCTGACACGCTATGCCCTGAAACATGGGTTGGTTGATTAGCGCCCGAAAAGATCGATCCCGCCCGCATCCCTATTGGCATCACACGCGTAGGCAACAATGACCGCCTTCGCCAACCTTCAAAAAGAGGCGTAACTAGACAAATGTGACAGGCTCTAAGGGTCGTGACACCAACCGGCAAGTGGGCATAAATGCCGCTTTGTGTGTGACACCGATGTTGCGACCTATTAAGAAGTAGCCCCGTGCAAGACAGCCCATACATGTTTCTGGCCGTATTCCTGGCGGCCGCGGCTGTTTTTGCAATCACCCCCCTGACTCTGGCTGCACTCTGGGCCAAGAAGTATTCGCCGCGCAAATCGGGCCCGAGCAAGAACGCCGTTTACGAATGCGGCCTCGAGTCCGACGCCAAGGACTGGGTGCAGTTCAAGTCGGATTACTATTTATACGGCATTGTCTTTCTGATCTTCGACATCGAAACAATTTTTCTGCTACCGTTTGCCGTGGCGTTCAAGGCACTGCCGATCGGGGCGTTTGTGGCCATCGTGATTTTTCTCCTGCTACTGGCGGAAGGGCTGGTTTGGGCGTGGCGCAAGGGTGTGTTGAACTGGAAATGACTTGTGGTTGACGAAGGACTGCGAAGTGAATTGAGCAAGGCGGGCGTGTTCACCACGTCGCTCACCGAACTCTACAACTGGGGGCGCAAAAACTCCGTCTGGCCACTGCAATTCGGCCTCGCCTGCTGCGCCATTGAAATGATCGCCGCATCGATGGCGCGTTTCGACATCGCGCGCTTCGGCGCGGAGGTGTTTCGCCCGTCACCGCGGCAGGCCGACCTGATGATCGTCGCCGGCACCGTGACCAAGAAGATGGCGCCACAAGTCGTGCGGCTCTACAACCAGATGCCAGAGCCGAAATACGTCATCGCCATGGGCGCGTGCGCGATTTCCGGGGGGCCGTTCAAGCAGGGCTACAACGTGCTAAAGGGCATCGACCGCTACATTCCTGTCGATGTCCACATCCCCGGGTGCCCGCCAAGACCCGAGGCGTTGTTACACGCGCTGATGACTTTGCAAAAGAAGATAGAGGAACAAGCGCTCACAGGCGAGAAGCGCCCACGGCACCTCGATCCGAGCCAACCGAGCGAGTTTCCGATCCCGACATTCGGCGAGCATGACTTGGAGCCACCGTCGAATCCCGACGTCTGGCATCCCGTTAAAATCGAACGCGGCTGCTGAACCCGATGCTTCCCCTCGAACAAATCAAAGCCCAGATTGAGCAGGCTGTGCCTGGCGCGCGAGTGGAGATCATTCCGAATCCCAGTGTGCCCGCACAATCGTCGTTGCTGCTCGATGCGCAGCGTGGTGCGGCCGTCGCAAACTTCCTCCGCACGTCGGCAGGGTTACGTTTTGACTACGCTTCAAACGTCACCGGCGTGGATTGGCCCGATAGCGTCATCAAAACGAAGGTCAAGAAGCTCGTCGATGGCGTGGAGAAGGAAGTGGAGGAATCTGTCACCAAGCCCGGCTGTCTCGAAGCGGTCTATCACCTCTACTCCATGGAGTTGAAGCATGGGCCACTGGTCATCCGGATGCGCACGGGCAACCGCTCCGACCAAAACCATCTGCCTTCGCTCACGCCGATCTGGCGCGGTGCGGAATTCCAGGAGCGCGAAGCCTTTGACCTCTACGGGATCGTGTTGGACGGCCATCCCGATTTACGGCGCCTGCTCATGTGGGAAGGCTTCAAGGATCATCCGATGCGCAAAGATTACGTCGAGCCGGATGACTACGAATACGAGCCGACGCCGCATGACGAAGTGTTGGAAAAGGCGAAAGCGCATCAAGCTCAGGAGGTGAAAGCTTGAGCCTGTCCGCCGCTGATCTCCACGCGCCTTTGGCAGGCGGCGCTGGTGACCGCTTCTCGCTCAAGCCCAAGTCTGACACCGACGATCTCGGCGGCGAGCTGCTCGAAGTTTCGATGGGGCCGCAGCACCCGTCCACGCACGGCGTGTTCCGCATGGACGTGGTGCTGGATGGCGAGACGGTGGTGAAGCTCAAGCCCGTGTTCGGCTATCTCCACCGCAACCACGAGAAAATCGCAGAGAATACGAGCTATCTCGGCTCGATGCCTTACACGGACCGGCTCGATTATCTCTGCTCGATGACGAACAACTGGGCCTACGCGCTCAGTGTCGAGAGGCTCGCCGGGCTGGAAGTGCCGGAACGGGCGCAATACATCCGCGTCATTACCGCCGAACTGACGCGCCTGCTCAACCACACCTGCCTGATCGGCTTTCTGCTCCAGGACATGGGCGCGCTCGGCACGCCGCTCATGTACGCGTTTCGCGAGCGAGAGAACATTCTCGACCTCTTTGAGTCACTCAGCGGTTCTCGCATGATGTGCAACTACATGCGCTTCGGCGGCTGCCGTTGTGAGCTGCCGAAGAACTGGATTGTGCAGGCGAAGCAAGTGGTCGCCAACTTCCCGAAGTTTCTCGAAGAGTTCGAGGCACTGCTCACTGGCAACGAGATTCTCCTCGCACGCAGCCAGGGCGTCGGCGTGTTGCCCAAGGAACTCGCCGTCAACGCCAGCATCACCGGCCCGATGCTCCGCGCCGCCGGCGTCGGCTACGACATCCGCAAGGTGGACAAATACGGCATCTACGACCGCTTCGAGTTCCGCGTGCCGGTCGGCGAACACGGCGACGTCTTCGACCGCTACATGATTCGCGTGCTGGAGATGAGCGAATCGCTGAAGATTCTCAACAGGGCGCTGGCCGACATTCCCGCCGGCCCCATTATCGATCCGAAAGCCAAGCTCCGAAGCTTCAAGCCCAAGGCGGGCGAAGCCTATGGCCGTATCGAAGGGCCAAAGGGCGAACTTGGCTTCTATTTAATCAGCGACGGCAGCGCGAATCCGTATCGCTACCGGGTACGTCCGCCCAGCCTCATCAACCTGACCATCCTCGAAGACATGTGCCTCGGCCACAATGTCGCCGACGTGGTCATCATTCTCGGCAGCGTCGACATCGTGCTGGGGGAGGTGGATCGGTAATGCTTGGCACTGGACTCATTAAAGGAATGGTTGAAACGGCGCGCAACTTCGTAGGCAGCTACCACGATGAGGCCCGGCTTACCACCGTCCAATATCCCGAGGAAAAAGTTCCACCGAAGGAGAACGGCCGGAACTTCCCCTTCCTCGTGTTCGATGGCGACGATGCGCAAGCCGGACTGCGTTGTGTGGCTTGCCAGATTTGCGAGAAGGAATGCCCCCCGCAGTGCATCTACATCGTCAAGAGCAAGGACAAGAAGCCTGACTACGCCGGCAAGCCGCAACTGTACCCGGTGACGTTCGACATCGATGTGTCGGTCTGCATGAGCTGCCAGATTTGCGTCGAGGTCTGTCCATTCGAGGCGATCAAGATGGATCAAGTCTTTGAACTGAGCACCACCGATCGCTTCGACAAGCTGTTGCTCAAGAAAACCGACCTCGCCAAGCCCAACACTTATTTCCACCAGCTTCATCCCACGGACGCCGCCGAGATCGATGCCCGGCTCGCGGATGAGAAACGCAAGGCTGAGGAGAAAGCCAAAGCGGCCGCTGCGGCAAAGGCTGCCGCCGACCCCGCCAAAGCCGCTGCACCCGCCGCTCCAGTCGCAAACGTGCCGCCCGTCGGCGGTGATGCGACCAAACCATCCCCCCCTGCGAGTTGAATGGAAACCGCTGACCAAATCTTCGTCCTCACCAAGCACTGGCTGGTCGCGCACGTTCCCGAACCGCTGCGCTGGCTTGCGATCATCCTGCTTTCCGTCGGACCAATCATGGGCGCCTTCGCCCTCGCCTTCGGCATCACCACCGTCATCGAGCGCAAAGCCCTCGGACGCGTGCAAAATCGCTACGGCCCCAACCGCGTCGGCATTCCCTTCACCAACATTCGCCTCGCGGGCTTCGGCCAGTTCATCGCCGACGGCATCAAGATGCTGACCAAGGAAGACATTGTTCCCCACCAGGCCGACAAGATCGTTCATTACCTCGCGCCGCTCGCGCTGGCCGTTCCGGTCTGGCTGACCTTCTCCGTGCTGCCATTCGGTCGCAACATGGCCGCGCTCGACCTCGACGCTGGCCTGCTCTTCTTCTTCGCCATCGGCGCGTCGTCCGAACTGGCTGTTTTCATGGCCGGCTGGTCGAGCCGCAACAAATACGCGCTCGTTGGCGCCATGCGCGGCATCGCCCAGATGATCAGCTACGAAATCCCGCTCGTGCTCTCGACCGTGACCGTAGTGATGACCGTCGGCACGCTCTCACTTACGAAAATCGTCGAGGCGCAGAACAGCTACCTGTTCGGGCTGCCGGCGTGGCATGTCTTTACCCCGTGGGGGCTGGCGGCCTTCATCATCTTTATGATCGCCGCCTGCGCCGAGGCCAACCGCGCGCCGTTCGACCTTCCCGAGGCCGAATCCGAAATCATCGCCGGCTACCTGACCGAATACTCCGGCTTCAAATACGCGCTCTTCTTCCTCGGCGAATACCTCGGCCTCTTTGCCATCACCGGCATGGCGGTGACGCTCTTCCTCGGCGGCTGGGCCGCGCCATTTGGTTTCCTCGCCAAGACGCCCTCGTGGTTTTGGTTCTTCGCCAAGTTTGCCGCCCTCATCGCCATCTTCATCTGGGTGCGTGCCACCGTGCCGCGCCTGCGCATGGACCAATTGATGAAGTTCGCCTGGAAATTTCTCGTGCCGTTGACGCTCATCAATCTGCTGGTGGCCGCACTCTGGCATTACAGCGCCGAATGGTGGCGATTCCCCGGAGCCCTTGGCGCCCGCTGGCTGCTCGGGGCGACCATCATCGGAGGCGCGTATGTCACCCTCGGCCGCGCACTCCACACCAACCGGTTTCCGACCCGCACCTATCGCTATGCCGAGTGACGTACCCATCGCCTTCATCCTCATCGCGGCCATCACGCTGGTGAGCGCGGCCTTCGCCATGAGCCTGCGCAACCTCGTCCACTGCGGCCTCTGCCTCGCCATCACCTTTGCCGGACTGGCGGCGGCTTACCTGCACCTCAGCGCCGAGTTCGTTGGCTTCGCGCAAATCCTCGTCTATGTCGGCGCCGTTGCCATCCTGATCGTCTTCACCATCCTGCTCACTCGCAATACCGAGGTCCACCTCTCGCCCGTGTCGCGCTCGTGGCTGTCGGGATTGCTCGTGGCCATCATCGTCTTCGCGAGCATCGCGGTGCCCCTAATGAAGAGCCCGAGCCTGCAACGCGCGCCGGCTTTGACCACGCCAGCGAAAGCCGAGGTTCGCCTTATCGGTGAGAATCTGATGACCCAATACGTCATCCCGCTTGAAGCCATCGCACTCGTCCTGACCGCCGCGCTGCTCGGCGCCGTGGTCATCGCCATGCGTGACGAACCGGAAAAGAAGGTGAAGACCGAAGCATGACTCCGCTCCACCACTACCTCATCTTCGCGGCCCTGCTGTTCAGCATCGGACTGGCTGGGGCGCTGACGCGCCGCAATGCCATCCTCGTGCTCATCGGCATCGAGTTGATGCTCAACGCCGCCAACCTGAACTTCATTGCCTTCTGGCGCTACAGCGCGAACGCGAACGAGCTGACCGGCCTCATGTTCGTGATTTTTTCCATCGGCATCGCGGCGGCCGAGGCGGCGGTCGGCCTCGCTATCATCATCGCCATTTACCGCCACTACCGGACGACGCAATTGCAGGACGTGGACAGGCTGAAGGGCTAATTTGGAAACAACGACCATCAATATCGACGAATTCGCCGCTGCGCTGAGACTCAACCAGCGCAGCGGCGAAACCGTCTTCGGTCGATGCTTTGGTTTTCCAACCGGCCTGAAGGTGATTGACCCGCTTGGTTCACCACTCTTGTTGTTTCATGTTCGGTATCCGGCCGTACGCGACACGAGCGAACTCACGAAGATTAAGTACGAGCCCGAGGTGACTGATCTGATCTCCGCGAAGAAATTGGAAATCGATCTAGAGGAGCGGCTCGGTTGGGTAAGCTTTTCGGACGGAGCCAGACACTTGGTAGAGGGTTCGATTCTCCCATTGCTGAAGAGCGTTCTCAAGTCGCTGCAGTCAGCCGGCCTGCTCCAAAATCCCAAGCTCTGCCACTATTGTGAGCGGCAGGAAGTCGAGTCCGTGTCCTGCATCGACGACAAAGTCGCACAGATATGCTCCACCTGTCTGGAAGAACGCCGCAATTCCCGCACGAATCGTCCGGCTGAAGCCACTGAAGGAGCGGCCCCAATCGTCACCCTCGGAATCCCCGCGACATTGGTGGGAAGCCTGGGGTGGGCTCTCTTCTGGATTGGATACTTCCTCGTCTTCGAGTGGTTGAACACCGACAAAATCATGGTCCCCCGAATCGTGGAAGTGTTCGCATTGGCGTGCGTAGGGTGTCTCACGGGCGGACCGATCGGCTATGTCATTCGGCGCGTGCAACGGCGTGGGCAGGCACTGTCAGTCGTGTTCAGTTCTGTTTGCTCCATTACTGCCGTCCTGATTGGCGAAGTCGTTGTCATTGGCTGGATGATTTACCGGGAGTTCCATGTCATCTCGCCCGGGGCCGCTTTGAAGATTCTTCCACAAGTGGAATTGGATTTTGGGGTATTCCACCTGCTCATCAAATTGCTGGCAGCAGTTCTTGCGGTGGTGGTCGCCGTTCAGATTGCCAAACCGCCGAAACCAAAACTGAATCTCTGATGCCCTCCATCGTGAACCATCTCTGGCTGATTCCGGCGCTGCCGCTGGTGGCGGCGGGAATTATCGCGTTGCTCAAGCAACGGCAGCGCACGGTAGCGGCTACGCTCTCGATTGGTTCGCTCGGCTTCTCGCTCGTGCTTTCCATCAGCGCGTTCATCCCCACGCTCAGCACGCCGCACGGCGAGGTCACGCACTGGATTCACAACTTCGACTGGTTTGCGTTCGGCGACACCACCCTACGGCTCGGTTGGGTGCTCGACCCGCTCACCGCCGTAATGCTCGTGATGGTCACGTTCGTTGGGCTGCTCATTTTCATCTACAGCACGGGCTATATGGCGCACGACGAAAACTTCACGCGCTTCTTCTGTTTCCTGTCGCTCTTTGCCGCCGCGATGCTCGGCATCATCATCGCGAACAGCCTGCTGCTGCTCTTCATTTCGTGGGAACTGGTCGGCCTCGCGTCGTATCTGCTCATTGGATTCTGGTTTCACAAACCGAGCGCGGCTGCGGCCGCGAAGAAAGCGTTCATCACCACGCGCATCGGCGACATGGGTTTTCTGCTCGGCATTCTCTGGCTCTATTCGCAAGCCGGAACGCTGCTCTTCTACGACAATGGCAATGGGTGCCTCGAACAATCTGCGCTGGCCAAACTTGTCACCATGACCACCGCTGGTGGAATGGCTGTCTCAACGGCGATTGCGCTGCTGATTTTCTGCGGTGCGGTCGGCAAGTCCGGTCAAGTGCCGCTGCATGTCTGGTTGCCGGACGCGATGGAAGGCCCGACGCCCGTGAGCGCGCTCATTCACGCGGCGACCATGGTGGCGGCAGGTGTGTTCCTCGTCGCGCGTGTGTTCCCGCTCATGGATGTCGATCCAGCCAACGTCGCCGGAGTTTCACCCGCGTTGACCGTCGTCACCTGGGTCGGCGCCATCACAGCTGTCTTCGCCGCGCTCATCGCCGTCGGCCAGAACGACATCAAGCGCATCCTCGCCTATTCCACCGTTTCGCAACTCGGCTACATGATGATGGGCCTCGGCGTGGGCGGTGTCGCGGTCGGCATGTTTCATTTGCTCACGCACGCGTTCTTCAAGGCGCTGCTCTTTCTCGGCGCCGGCTCGGTGATTCACGGCGTCCACGAGGAACAGGACATCCGGCACATGGGCGGTCTGCGCAAACACATGCCCAAGACCTTCCTCACTTACGCCATCGGCATGATGGCACTGGGCGGCGTGCCGCTGTTCTTCTCCGGCTTCTGGAGCAAGGACGAAATCCTGCACGCGGCCAGCGCGTGGTCGATCTCGAAGGTGCCGTTCTACCTGGGCCTCTTCGGGGCGGTGTTGACTGCGTTTTACATGACCCGGCAGGTCTATTACGTCTTCTTCGGTGCGGAACGCAGCAAGGAACACGCGCACGAAAGCCCCGCCGTGATGACCGTTCCGCTGATGATTCTTGCCGCCGCCGCCATCATCGTCGGCTTCTTCGGCACGCCCGCCTGGCCGTGGTTGCACTCGTATCTCACCGGCCACGAATTGAAACTCGAATTCAGCGCCCTCAGTCACGCCGCAACCTTGATGGTCGTTTCCACTGTCGCGGTCGCCATCGGCATCGGCAGCGCCTGGCTGCTCTATTCACGCAAGTCGCCACACACCGCCGCCGATCTCGATCCGCTGGAGCGCGCACAGCCCACTGTCTTCCGTTGGTTGCAAAACAAATTCTACATCGATGAGCTGTACGAGATGACAGTGATTCGCCTGAACCGCATCTGCGCGCTCGTCAGCGACCTGTTCGACTGCTTTGTCTGGAACGGCCTCGTGCAACTCACCTCGCTCATTACCCTTGGCCTCTCGCATCTCAGCCGCGCCTTCGATCAATTCGTGGTCAACCTCGGCTTTGACGGCGGCTGCGACGGCCTACGCGACAGCGCGCACGGACTGTCGAGTCTACAGAACGGCCAGGTGCAAAACTATCTCCGCATCATCGGACTCGCGCTGGTGGTGCTGCTGGTGGCGCTGTTGTGGGGAGGACCGCGGTGAACGGCTCGCAGCTCACGATTCTGACCTTGCTGCCCGTGGCGGGAGGGTTGCTCCTGCTGCTCGCCCACGCTGAGGCCCGCATCACACGCAAGATCGCAGTTGGTCTGAGCCTGTTTCCACTCATCCTCGTCGCTCATATCTGGCGCAATTTCGACGGCACTTCAGGCTCGCTCCAATTCATCGAGAGGCATTCGTGGATTCCCTCACTGGGCGCCGATTACTTCCTAGGCATCGATGGCCTCGGCCTTCTGATGATCGCGCTCACGGCGATCGTCGTCCCCTTTGCCATTATCGCCACTCCGGCGGCGCAGCAAAATCGCCTCTACTTCGCACTGATGCTGTTCCTCCAAGCGGGGTTGTTCGGCACATTCACCGCATTGAACTTTTTCCATTGGTTCATTTTCTGGGAACTCAGCCTCGTGCCCGCGTTCTTCCTCATCAAACTCTGGGGCGGCGAGAAGCGAGGAGCAGCGGCCATGCAGTTCTTTATCTACACGATGGTCGGCAGCATCGCGATGCTCCTCGCCTTTGTCGGGCTGTTCCTCGCCACGAACACCTTCGACTTCATGGAACTCGCGAACCTCGCCCACACCGGCCAACTCGCCCCAGCCGTTGGAACAAAACTGGCCGTCACCGGACTCTCGCAGGACACGCTCATGCTGTTCCTCGGCGGCGGCGTGCTGCTAGGCTTCGCGGTCAAGGTCCCGCTCGTCCCGTTCCACACCTGGTTGCCACTCACTTATTCCGAAGCGCCGATCTCAACCTCGATGGTTCTCACCGGCGTCATGTCGAAGATGGGCGTGTATGGATTCATCCGCATTCTGCTCCCGATTTTCCCGGAGCCGATGCGGGTCATGCTAACCCCGCTCCTCTGGCTGGCCGTAGCCACGATAGTTTTCTCAGCGTGGACCGCGTTCGCGCAACGCGACCTCAAGCGCGTCGTCGCCTACTCGTCGATCAACCATCTCGGCTACTGCCTGCTCGGATTGTTCGCGGTGCTGAAAAGCTCCAGCGCCGGCCTGCTCAACGACCGTGCCGCCGCGCTCAACGGCGTCATCCTGCAAATGTTCAACCACGGCCTCACCGCCAGCGCGCTCTTCTGCTTCGTCGGCTTCCTCGAACAGCGCAACGGCGGTGCACGCGGCCTCCACGACTTCGGCGGACTGCGCAAGGCCGCACCCGTCTTCGCCGGCCTGATGGGCATTGCATTGTTCTCCTCGCTCGGGCTTCCAGGTCTAAATGGCTTCGTCGGGGAATTTCTGATTTTCAAGGGTGCCTTCGCCCTGAGCGCGTGGGCCACCGCGCTGGCCACACTGGGATTGCTCGCCACGGCGGTCTTTCTACTCACCACCATCCAGCGGGTGTTCGCCGGGCCGCTGAAGCCTAATCAGACCTGGGTGGACCTCACGATGGCCGAACGACTGATGGTTGCGCCCATGATCGCTGCGATGTTTGTGCTGGGGATTTTTCCGCACCTGGTGCTGGCCGTGTTGAACCCGACCGTGAAGGCGATGCTTGCGATGTTCTGATATGTCACTCGCCTGGACCATCTACATCTCATTCCTTGGCGCAGCGGCAGCCGCGTTGATGCCGCGCGCGGCCTTAGCTCGTGGCGTGGCGTTGCTCGCGTCGCTGCTCGGGCTGGGAATCGGGGTGCTGTCGCTATACCAACGGTTGGGATTGGAACCGATGGCACGCGGCGAGATTTCGATCGTCGTGGACATTCCGTGGATTTCAGCCATCAACGCGCGCTATTTCCTCGCCGCCGACGGCATCAGCCTCACGCTCGTGTCGCTTACCGGCCTGGCGGCGGTGGCGGGCGTGCTCTTCTCGTGGAACATCGAGAGGCGGGTGAACCAGTTCTTCGCGCTCTACCTAACGCTCATTGGCGGCGTGTATGGTGTGTTTCTCAGCTTCGACTTATTCCTGCTCTTCATATTCTACGAGATCGCCATCATCCCGAAGTATTTCCTGATCGCGATCTGGGGCTCGACCAATCGCGAGTATGGCGCAATGAAACTGGCGCTCTACTCGTTCGTGGGCAGCGCGATGGTGCTGATTGGACTGATCGCCACTTACGCCGTTGCGAGTGTGCCCACGTTCAACTTAATTGAACTCGTCAAGCACCCGCTGCCGCATGACTTCCAGCTCTGGGCCTTCCCGCTCGTGTTCATAGGCTTCGCCATTCTCGCGGGTCTGTGGCCGTTCCACACCTGGGCGCCGACCGGCCACGTCGCTGCGCCCACGGCCGCGTCGATGCTGCTGGCCGGCGTGGTGATGAAGCTCGGCGCGTACGGCGCGTTGCGCGTGGCCATGACGCTTTTCCCCGACGGCCTCGCCGCGTGGCGCGAAACAATGGCCGTCCTGGCGCTCATCGGCATCGTTTATGGCGGGGGCGTGGCGCTGGTGCAGAAGGACTTTAAGTTCGTCATCGGCTACTCCAGCGTGAGCCACATGGGCTTCGTGCTGCTGGGCCTGATGACGCTTTCGGTCACCGGCCTGTCCGGCGCGGTGCTGCAGATGTTCTCGCATGGCATCATCGCCGGGCTGCTCTTCGCCGTGGTCGGGCGCATGGTCTATGACCGCACGCACACCCGCGAACTGACCGCGCTTGAAGGCCTGGGCCTCGCAAAGGCCATTCCATTTGCCGCGGTTACTTTTGTTCTCGCGAGCGTAGCCTCAATGGGCCTGCCCGGCTTCAGCGGATTTGTAGCCGAGTTGAAAGTTCTGATTGGCGCCTGGAAAGCCTTCCCGCTTTACGCCGGAATCGCCGGCGTCGGCATCATCATCGGCGTGGCCTACACGTTGCGCGTGTTGGTGAAGGCATTCTTCGGTGCGCAACCGTCGGCGGCGGGCGGGCATCACGGTGAAGCCATGGCCGCCATCACGATGCCCGAAAAAATCGGGGCGGTGATGCTGCTCGCGACTACGCTGCTCATCGGCATCTACCCGCGCCTGCTGCTTGATTTGATCATACCCAGCTTCGACACGCCGTTGATGGCGCCGTTGAAAGGAGGGCAATGAACTACGCCGAGATTTTTCGAGCGCTCATTCCCGAAACCATCGTTGTGGTCACGGCGCTGATTGTGCTGGGCGTGGATTTGATCACGTTGCATGACGCGTCGAATCAAACGCGCGGCCGGGTCGGCGCGCTTTTGCTTGGACTCGGCTGCGCGGGCGCGATCGCAGCATTGGCGCAAACTCCATCGCTCCGTTTGTTGGATGGCATGCTGGTCCTCGATCGCACCGCCCTTTATTTGAAACAGATCGTTCTCGTCCTCACGATCATCACCGCCGTCATTTCGCTCGGGTCGAATTTCACGAAACACATCGGTGAATATCTCGCCCTGCTGCTGCTCGCGACGGTGGGAATGATGCTGCTGGTCAGCTCGGACAACCTGCTGCTCATCTTCGTGGCGCTCGAACTCACCAGCCTGCCGCTCTACGCGCTGACGGCGTTCAACAAGAGCAATGTGAAGTCCTCCGAGGCCGCATTGAAATACTTCCTGTTCGGCAGCATGGCGGCGGCGTTCATGCTCTTCGGTCTGAGCTTAATCTACGGCATCAGCGGGGAAATCACGCTGGGCGGCGTGGCGGCGAAGCTCGGCGGGAGGCTGGAGCCGGTCTTCTATGTGGCGCTGGTGATGACCGCCATTGGTTTCGCCTTCAAGATTGCCGCCGCACCGTTTCACCTCTGGGCTCCTGACGTCTATCAGGGCGCGCCCACGCCGGTCGCGGCCTTCATCGCCTCCGGTTCGAAGGTCGCCAGCTTCTTCGTCCTCGCCCGCATCATGATGATTGGCCTGGCCGGCGCTGAAGGAAGCGCCGCATGGCGTGAAGGCGCACCGGGCTGGGTTTCGTTGCTCGCCATGCTCGCCATCATCTCCATGGTGCTGGGCAACATTGCCGCCATCGCGCAGAGCAGCGTGAAGCGACTGCTCGCCTACTCGGCCATCGCGCACGCCGGCTACGCGTTGCTCGCGGTGGTCTCGAATTCAGCGCAAGGCTTTAACGCGCTGCTCTATTACGTGGTCACGTATGCCGTGACGGCACTCGGCGCGTTCGCCGTCGTGAGTGTCGTGGAAAACTCCACGGGCGAAAATCTGCACGACTTCGCCGGACTCAGCCGTCGCTCGCCCGTCCTCTCGCTCTGCATGTTGGTTTTCGTGCTCTCACTCGCGGGCATCCCGCCGCTGGCCGGATTCTTCGGCAAGTTCTACGTCTTCACCGCCGCCACGCGCTCGGGTGGTTTGCCCGGACTGCTCTGGCTCGTCATCATCGCCATCGCGACCAGCGCCGTTTCGCTCTACTACTACCTGCAAATTCTGAAGCAGATTTATGTGATGAATGGGACGGAGGGGACTACCGCGACCCTAAAGGTAAGTTTGCCCGTGCAAGTTTCCATTCTCCTCCTGGCTGCGGCGGTCATCTTCCTTGGCTGCGCGCCGGACTGGCTGTTGCAGAAGTTCGCGCTCGCGCCAGCCGGGGCGGGATTTTGATTTCGATGGCGCCAGCCTTGAGCCCGCCCGTTATTCTGCCCAGGTTGATTCTCTTCGAAGACGAACATCTGCTGGTGGTGAACAAGCCGGCGGGCTGGAACACGCACTCGCCCGCGCCGTTTGCGGGCGAGGGCCTCTACGACTGGCTTAAGCATCGCGAGCCGCGCTGGGCCAGGCTGGCTATCATCCACCGGCTGGACAAGGAAACGAGCGGCGTCCTTGTCTTCGGCAAGACTCCCGAAGCGAACCGCTCGCTCACCGCCCAGTTCACCGAGCGCGGCGTACACAAGAAATACCTGCTGCTTACCGATCGCGCGGTCCGGGAGAAGACGTTCACGGCCACCTCCACCATTGTACGGGCCGGAGAGAAATACCTGAGCCGCCCGTTGCTTCCGGGCGGGGAACGCGCCGAGACACGTTTCACCGTGGCATCGCTTCAGAATGGGCAGACCTCGGTTGAAGCGAAACCGGTCACCGGGCGCACGCATCAGATTCGAGTTCATGCCGCCGAACACGGCTTCCCCATTCTTGGCGACACGCTTTACGGCGGCACGGTAGCGGAGCGCGTCCATCTGCACGCCGAGGAACTGGCGCTCAAACATCCGGTGACAAAGGAACTTCTCACCTTTTGCGCCCCCTGCGATTGGCGCACGGACACTCTACGCAGGGTGATCGATGAACCGCAGCGCACCGACAGCTTCCGACTTGTCCATGGTGCCAGCGATGGCTGTCCCGGATTGTTCGTGGACAGACTCGGCGACTATTTACTGGCTCAAAGTGAGCGTGAGCTGAGCGACGAGCGGCAGGTCGTCTTGGAACAACTCGCCCGGACCCACCGCGCCCGTGGCGTCTATCACAAGACATTGAGCCGCAGCGTGCGCGGGGCCGCGCCGGCGGACACCTCACCCCGGCTTGTTTTTGGCATCGGCGCGCCGGAACGGTTCGTCATTCGTGAAAACGGGCTGAGCTTTGAAATGAGTTTCGGCGAGGGCTACTCCGTAGGGCTATTCCTCGACCAACGTGATAATCGCCGACGCCTGCTGGTGAACCACATCGCGGCAGACTTCGGCGCCGGCAGCGGCAGCCTCCGTCCCGAAGTGCTCAACACCTTCGCCTACACCTGCGGTTTCTCCGTTGCGGCGGCGAAGGGCGGGGCGCGGGTCACGAGCCTCGACCTGTCGAGGAAGTATCTGGATTGGGGCAAACGTAACTTTGTCCTCAATGACCTCGACCCGGCCGAGCACGACTTCATTTACGGCGACGCCTTCGACTGGATGCGCCGGCTGATGAAGAAGGGCCGCGGGTTCGAGGTCGTCATCCTTGACCCGCCGACCTTCTCGCAATCGAAAGAGAGTGGTGCGTGGCAGGCGGAGAAGCATTACGGCAAGCTCGTGGAAGCCGCGCTGCCGCTCCTCCGGCCGGGCGGCGTGCTTTTCGCCTCGACCAACGCTGCAAAACTGGAACCGGAGAAATTCCTGGAGGCGATTCGCGGCGCCGTGGTGAAGGCCCGACGCAAGGTTCTTCAGCAACATTACGTCCCGCAGCCGGCGGACTTCCCCATCAGCCGCGGCGAGCCGGCGTATCTAAAAACGGCGTGGATGCGCGTTGCGTAGCAGTTCAGTAGCCGCCGGTGCCCGGTCGTGCACCGCGCTGGATGAGTTCGATTTCGTAACCCTCAGGGGCGTCGATGAAGGCGAATCCGCCGCCGTCCTCCTTGTAGGTCGGACCATCGGAATATTTCAGACCGTGGGCGGCGAGATGCTGGCCGAACTCTTCCAAGCTGGTGATTTCGAATGCGAGATGGGTGAGGTCAGGTTGCACCTGGACCGGGCCACTCGACGGGAAATAGCAAAGCTCGATCAACTCCTCGCTGCCGGGCGCTTTCAGAAAGGCGAGTTCGGAGCCACGCGGTGACTTGTGCCGGCGCACTTCTTCCAGTCCGAGGACTTCCCGGTAGAATTTCACCGATCGTTCGAGGTCGTTCAACCGATAGCGCGTGTGCAGGAGTTTGCCAACTTTCATGGCGACACGATGACGGGAGCGGAGCCAACCGACAAGTGCGAGGTCAAGCCGGGACAACCACGACTTTGCCCAGGACGTTGCGCGCCCGCAGCGCTGTGAACGCCTCGGCGGCACGTTCCAACGGCAGCACAGAATGAATCACCGGGCGCAGCTTCCCGGCCGCGGCCCATTCCAAGGTGGCGCGCAGGTCGACGCGATTGCGGCCGTAGCTGCCGATGAGACGCTGCTGCTTCACGAAGAGGGGCCAGAGATTCAGCGTCACATCGCGACCGGCGGTCGCACCACAGGTCACAATCGTTCCGCCACGGGCCAGGCAGTCGAAACATTTCACCACCACATCACCGCCGACATGTTCGACGACGAGGTCCACACCGCGCTTGTTGGTCAGGCGACGGACTTCAGCCGGCCATTTGGCGCTGGTGGAATCCACCACAAATTCGGCGCCCAGATCCTGCGCGAGGGCGGCTTTCTCCGGGCGGGAAGCGGTAGCAATAACTCGCGCGCCAAGACCCTTGGCAATTTGAATCGCCGCCGAACCCACTCCGCTGGCACCGCCGATGACCAGCACCCAATCCCCCGCGCGAACCTGAGTACGGTCGGTAAGCATGTGCATGGCGGTGCTGGCGGCGAGCGTGAGCGCGGCGGATTGCTCAAAGGAAACGGCGTCAGGCAGGCGGACGAGGGAGGAGGCGGAGACGGCGACTTGCTCAGCGAAGCCGCCGTCGCAATCCACGCCGAGCAGTTTACTGCGCAGGCACATGGATTCCTCGCCGCGCTGGCAGAACTCGCATTCGCCGCAGAAGAGATTGGACTGGATGGCCACGCGATCCCCGACACGCCAGTCTTTGACGCCCGGGCCGAGTTTGGAAATGACCCCAGCCACTTCGCCGCCGGGCGTGCGGGGCAAGGGCACGGGGATGGGCAGCCCGGCTTCCTCCAGCCAGAGGTCGAGGTGGTTCAAGCCACATGCGCGGACATCAATGACCACTTCGCCGGGCAGTGCCACGGGGGCGGGAATGTCGCGCAGCTCGAACCGGCCCGGCGCGCCAGAGGCGATGAGTTGGAAGGCTTTCATCGGCGGGATTGAAGGGCAGGAGTGGGTGGCGGACAAGCTTGTTGCCAAACGGCACTCACGGAGCGAGACACCTACCACGCCAGCCAGAGCGTCGCACCGCGCGCGCCGCTGTCCGTCTGCTCAAGGCGCGCTGCGCCAGACCCAGTCGCCCTTCTCCGGCTCGTTGCCTTTAGCCGCACGGAGGAATTCGCCGCCGTCATCCTTCCCGTCCCAGCCAGCAGAATAGAGGAGGAAACCTTGAGCGGTCTGCCGGTAGTGCATGTCGTTGGTCGAGACGACTTCGTGAGGAATCTTGGCGAGGTACTTGGGCACGAGGTCGGTGAGGGCGTCGGGGTATTTGCTTTGGGCGAGATAATAGCGCTCGATGGCGCAGGCCAGGCCGGCTTGTTGGGCGGTGGATTGGGCGCGGGAGGAACGCATGGAGGCCTTGTTGAGCGCCGGCAGGAGCAGGCGCGAGAACATGTAATGGTGCCGGAAGGCATCAAAGGCACCGCGACTGACCTGGGCCTCAAGACGACGATTGTTTTCGTCCACCACGCGCGGGTGAACGACTTTCGCATCGAAGTCCCAGCTTCCTTGGATCTGTTGATCCATGAGTCGGCCGAGACTCGCCTTCTCAAAATCAAACCAACCGTTCGGGATGAACCAGCCGAGGATGTTGGCGGCTGTCTTCTTGGCCGGGTTCTGGCTGATCGGGGTACCTTCGGACTCCGTCACTTCAAACATCGCCATCGCCGCGCCGCGTTTGCTTTGCATTTGCATCCACTGGATGGCGGTGAGGCCGCCGGCCCGTTCCCCCGCCAGGCAGCGATCCATGGGACCGGCATAATCGGTGCGCAGGAAACGTTCTTGAAGCTCCTTCAACTGCGGCTCGGACCATTGATGGCGGGCCAACCCCTCCCACACGGACTGCAAGGCAATCTGCCGTCCGGCAATGCGAACCAACTGCGAGATCAGGAATGACTCATCTTCCACCGAGTCGCAGACCCAAATCATGAGCTTGACAGACTCAAAGGCCTGGTTGGTCTGGCCAGCGGCAAGTTCCGCGCAGGCGCGCAGACTCAAAGTCTGAACGATGCCCTTGAGCTTCGCCAGATGAGGAATGAGGATGGAGAAGGGCTCGTCGAGCTTGTAGGCGACGGGGTAGCGGACTTTGGAGTGAGAGGACATGGCGCGCAGCTCATCGAGAGGGGACTCGTAGGCCTTGAGCTCCTCTAGCACCGTCACGGCAGCAGCAGCTTGCTCTCGCTTGTCCAAGTCAGTGACGTGGCTGTTGCGCTCGATTTTTTTTGCGTCCGTGTCTTTCGGTTCCTTGATGCGGGCGAAAGCCTGCTGCCACGCTACCAGGTCCGTGAAAAAGCGGTCATCCTGCGAGCCGGGTCCAGTCGTCCGCCGCTTGATGGTTATCTTCGAGCTCGCGAGGTTGTATTTGGCCGGCCACTGGTTGGTGTCGTTCGGCTTCGGCTTGGGGAACCACGACTGGATGAAGGGTGTATTCGCGCCGTTCTCGGAATCAGGGATGGGGGGCGGAATATGAGAGGCATAATCGAGTTTGAGGCCGCGCGCTTCGGCATCCTGCCGGTAGCGACTCCAGGCGCGTCGGCCCCGGAAGTTCTCCTCCGCGTAAAAGAGCGCGACCAGCGTGAAGAGAAAAATGATGGCGAGGGCCATCTTCCGGCTAAACAACACCCCCCAAATCCAACGCACGGTCGGAAAACGGGACGGCATGGTGGCTGGGGGTGCTTCCATATCAGGCGGTCATCAGTTGAGGTTTGAGTTCACCGCGAGGGCGAGGGACGAAACGCGGGGTCTCGGCCTCGGTTTCCTTGAGCGCGCCGACCAGTTCGGCGAAGAGACGCTTCTGTTCGCGCAACGCCTGCAAGGTGTCCTTCGACGCTCCGGCCATTTGTTGCGGTACATGGCGCGATGGAGCAACCGTGTCCCGAGAGGCGACGTTGAGTGCAAAGATTATGAGCCACGTCGCGGTCAGGCCTCCGAGAACAGGGCGCGGGATGCGCAGGAATTCCTCCAATGCGACAAGCCAGCTTCGTGAAGCGAGCGGACGCGCTTGAGCTTCGGTGGCGAGGCTCGCGAGGGCAGCGCGGCGCACAGCATCGAGTTTGGGTTCAGCCGCTTGATGGCGACCGAGGAGAATTTCACGGGGTGTCTTCATGGGATCTTTTCGGTAATCAATTCGCGCAGGGCTTTCCTGGCGTAGTGCAGGCGCGACTTCACAGTGCCCACGCTCACGGCGGTGATTCGGGCAATTTCATCCAACGGAAAATCTTCCAGGAAATGCAGCAGCAAGACGGAGCGGTGAATCTCAGGAAGCTGATTCAAGGCAGTCATGAATTCCTCCTGCTGCTCAGCCCGCATGAGCAACTCGCCCGGCCATGGCTCGTCATCGGGCTGCTCGAGAAAACCGTCATCAAGCGGCTCGGTGCGCCGCGGCTTGCGCCAATGCTGGGCGCATTTCTGGTGGGCAATGCCGAAGAGCCAGGAGCCGAACTTCGCATCCTCACGCAGCGAGGCGATGTGGCACGACGCGTTGATGAACGTCTCCTGGACGACATCCAGCGCGGTCTGTTCCTGGCGCAACAATTCAAAGGCATAGGCGTAAAGCGGCAGTTGGTAGCGGCGGAACAGCGTGTCCCACGCCGCGGAATCACCCGCGCGCGCAGCGGCCACGGGCAGTTGGTCGTCGCCAGGCACAGCCAGCATTTACGGGGAGTGGAATGCGCGAGGCGAGAAAAGGTTCAAGGAACCCGAGGAATTCACCGGATAGGTGCAAAGGCCCCGATTTGCCAGGGTACAAGCCAGTCAAACCCGCCGGAATCACCGATAAACCGAGTCTCAATAACTGGCCGAAGACCCCAAAATGTGGGCATTCGATTTGAGCAGATCCATGAGCAGGGAAAACACCCGCGAAAGGCGGGCCCCAGCGGTTGAGTTTCGCGCTGGAGTTCCGGCCCGGTCCCTGCTTCACTGCAAACTACAAAGGATGAACCCAAGCTTCCTAGGTCCATGCCCCGACGGCCGACAGCAAGGCATTGCTGTCGGCAGGCTCGCCCATTTGGGGTCAAAAACAGGCTGGTGGCTTGGGCTTTGGTTATGCCTGGTGACGTCGGCAGCCTCGCTTTGCGCCGCAAACAACCCCCCGACCATCGGCACCATTTCAAACTACACGGTGTTTATCGACCAGCCCACGCTGCCCATCGACATGGTCATAGCCGATGCCGAGACGCCCAAGACCAACCTGCTCCTGAGTGCGGTTTCGTCAGATCAAAACGTGGTGCCCGACGGGAACATCTTCTTCGGCACACTGGGCGGCTCCCGTTACCTTACGGTCACGCCAGCCTTCGGAGCGACCGGCAGCGCGAACATCACGGTCACGGTGAGCGACGCCACAAACGCGGTCAGCACCAACTTTAATTTTATGGTGCTGGCGCCGCCAGCCGGCTCGGCCCGCTTTGCAAACACCAATGTCATCACGATCCCCAACTCCGGGGTCGCTTCAAATTACCCCTCGACCATCGAAGTCATGGGGCTGACGGGCGCGGTCGTCAACGTGGCGCTGACGTTAAGCCGGCTGGAACATGAGTTTCCCGAAGACATGCGCATGTTGCTGGTCGGTCCCGGCGGGCAGGGTGCGCTGTTCTTTGCCCATGTAGGCGGGGGACGTTCGATCACCAACGTCACCATCACCGTCACGGATTCATCGCCATTCCCGCTGCCGGACGAATTCCTGCTGATCTCCGAGCCGCTGCGCCCGGGGAATTACGGGACCAACAATACGCTGCCTGCTCCCGCGCCAAGCGGGCCGTTTGGCACCAACATGGCCTCATTCAACGGCTCCGCACCTTCGGGCACCTGGTCGCTTTACATCGTGGACGACATCTCGCCTGACCACGGCATGCTCGCCGGGGGTTGGAGTATTCTAATCGCCGCCGCGGAAGGGCCTTTGCCTCCGACCATCAGCGACATTCCGAATCGAGTCACCACCTCGGGCGTCCCCACGCCGGTCATTCCGTTTACCATCGGCGACCCCGACACGCTGGCCAGCAATCTGGTCGTGAGCGGTTACGCCTCCAACCCGATCCTGGTGCCCACCAATGCAATCGTTTTCGGTGGCAGCGGCAGCAATCGCACCGTACGCATCACCCCGGCAGTGGGACAAAGCGGTGTCACCACGATCACCGTCATGGTCAGTGACGGGACGAACAGCGCCAGCGACTCGTTTGATCTGACGGTCAACGTGGCCAACACGCCTCCAGTCATCTCGGGCGTGGCGGATCAAAGCATCAATGAAGACACTGTGCTGGGGCCGATTGCCTTCACCGTGACTGACGCCGAACTGCCGGCAGGCAGCCTGGTAGTCAGCGGTGGGGCTTCAAACCCAGGGCTGGTGCCGACCAACAATTTCCTATTCGGCGGCAGCGGCAGCAACCGGACCGTGACCCTCGCGCCCGCGGCGAATTCCAACGGCACCACCATCATCACGTTGAGCGTCAGCGATGGCACGCTCTTCACCACCACGAATTTTACCCTGACGGTGAACGCCGTGAATGATCGGCCCACCATCAGTCACATGCCGAATCGCCTGACCACAACCAACTTCCCGACGCCGGCGTTGCCGTTGACCATCACCGACGTGGACACCCCGCTGGGGAGTCTGACCCTGACCGCGGACTCCTCGAATCCGGCACTGGTGCCGACCAATAACATCGTTTTCGGCGGCAGCGGCGGAAACCGGACCGTAACCATTACCCCCGCCGGAGGATTAACCGGCACCTCCACCATCACGCTAACGGTCAGCGATGGTGCGTTGAGCACCAATGACTCGTTTGTACTCACGGTGATCCCCTCAAACTCGCCGCCGGTGATTTCGAGCATCGCCAATCAAACCATCGACGAAGACACCAACACCGGACCCATTGCTTTCACCATAGGCGATGCCGAGACCGGCGCGGGAAGCCTGGTGTTGAGCCGGGGTTCCTCGAACCCCAACCTGGTCCCGACCAACAACATCATCATTAGCGGCGGGGCCAGCAACCGCACCGTGATTGTGACTCCGCTGGCCAATCAAAACGGCACCGCCATCATCACCGTGAGCGTGGAGGACGGTCAGTATCTGGTGATGACGAATTTCCTCCTCACCGTTAATCCGGTGGATGACCGTCCAACCATTTCCGCCATCACGAACCGCGTAATCAGCGTGAACTCGACGGCCGGACCCATCTTCTTCGTGGTCGGCGACCTGGAATCGGCGGCCGGCAACCTAACCGTGACGGCGAGTTCCTCAGACCAAACCCTATTACCGGACGCCAACATCACGCTCGGCGGCTCGGACTCCAACCGGACGATCACTTTGGTCCCAGCGGCGAATGAGGTAGGAATCACGACCATCACGGTGAATGTGAGTGACGGCGAACTGAGCACCAACCGGACATTTCTACTGACGGTGACACCTCCCAACACCGCTCCCACCATCGGAGCCATGGCCAATCAAACAGTCTATTTGGACCAGCCCACGCTGGCCATCGCCCTCCCGATCAATGATGCTGAAACACCGCGGGTAAATCTGATGATGACCGGCGCGTCTTCCGACACCAACCTCGTTCCGGTGCAGAATATATTCTTCGGCACATTCGCGCCAAACCAATACATCACCGTCACGCCGGCGTTAGGGCAACTCGGCACGGCCACCATCACCGTGAACGTGAGCGATGGCACCAACAGCGCGAGCACGAATTTCCTCATAACCGTAACTCCCCCGCCGCCGGGGGCAGCGCGCTTCGCCAATGAGACCCCGATCACCATCCCGAACGTGGGAACGGCCTCCCCGTACCCTTCGGAAATCAATGTCTCGGGCATGATAGGGACCGTCACGAACCTTGAAGTGACCCTCAGCCGGATCAACCACGAATTCGTCACCGATCTGGAAATGTTGCTAGTTTCGCCCTCCGGCCAGGGTGTCGTCGTCTTCTCGCATGTGGCCCAGGGGCATTCGGCTTCGAACGTCACCGTCACCCTCTCCGATCGATCCCCGTTTACCCTGCCGCAATCTTTCTTCCTTTGGTCGGAGCCGCTGAAGCCGACGGATTGGGGCTCGACCAATCAGTTCCCAGCCCCGGCCCCGGCCGGCCCTTATGGCGCGGTGGCAATGTCCACTTTCAACGGGCTGGCCGCCAACGGCACCTGGTCGCTTTATGTGTACGACGACTTCTCCCCCGACCATGGCGCGATATCGGGGGGCTGGAGTTTGATGGTGGCCACCACGGGCGGCAGCGGCGGCGCTCCGTTCATCAGCAACCTCACCAACCAATCGACCGTGGTAAACACAGCGACGGCGGCCATTCCTTTCACTATTGGAGACGACTCGACCCCGGCCAATAACCTGGTGCTCACGGCAAGTTCCTCGAACCCGACTCTCCTGCCGACCAACAACATCGTCTTCGGTGGTTCTGAATCGAACCGCACCGTGACGCTGACCCCCGCCCCCAACACGTTGGGCAGCGCGACCGTCACCGTGAGTGTCAGCGACGGCTCATTCACCTCGCTCGATACTTTCGTGCTCACGGTGAATCCGGCTCCGCTGACCATCAATGTGGACAGCACCAACCGAAGCTACGGCGCGACCAACCCCGTGTTCACAGGCAGCCTGATCGGCCTACAGCCGGGCGCCGGCATCACGGCGACTTTCACTAGTATGGCCACGACCAACAGCGCGGTAGGGACGTACGCGATCGTTCCGTCCCTCAGCGATCCGAATGGCCGGTTGGGCAACTACGCCATGACAACCAACCAGGGCACACTGACCGTGACCACCTCCCCGTTGACCGTGACGGCCGCAAGCACCAACCGCAGCTATGGCGTGACGAACCCTGTATTCACTGGTTCGCTCAACGGGCTGCGCAACAATGACAACATCACAGCTACCTTCACGAGCGCAGCCACGACCAACAGTCCGGTGGGCAGTTATTCCATCGGGGCGCTGCTCAGCGATCCGGGTAATCGCTTGGGGAATTATACTGTGACCACCAACAGTGGCACTCTCGTCGTCACTGCCGCCGGATTGCTGATCACCGTGAACAGCACCAATCGCGTTTACGGCGCGACAAATCCTGTCTTCAACGGTGCGCTCACGGGCTTGCGTAACAACGACAACATCACTGCCACGTTCAGTAGTGCAGCCACGACCAACAGTCCGGCAGGCAATTATCCCATCGTCGCTTCGCTCGCTGATCCCGGCGGTCGCTTGGGCAACTACACTGTGACCACCAATGGAGGCACGCTCACCGTGACCGCCACCGAGTCAACGAATTCATTGGTTTCTTCCCTGAACCCATCTCCAGCAGGAACAAACATTACTTTCACAGCGACCGTGGCCCGAGCGGGATTGGGTGCCGGCCAGCCGACGGGCAGCATACAATTCCTGACCAACGGCGTGGCGGCCGGCCCGGCAGTGGCCCTGGCTGGAGGCGTGGCCAGTGCGAGCAACACGAATCTTCCCGTCGGCACCAACCTGGTGCAGGCCGCCTATGCGGGTGACGGAAATTTCCTCGGCAGCACCAGCAGCCTGTTCCAGGTGGTGATCGCCAGCCAGCCAGCCGATCCACCAGTCGTCATCGGCATCCTCAACAACGGGGACGGAACGGCGACCATCCGTTTTGGGGGCACGCCCGGAGTACCCTACAAGGTGGAGGCCACGACAAACCTGGTACCGCCCATCGCCTGGACCATTCTCTCGACCAACACCCCCGGGGCCAATGGTGAATGGACCATTTCAGCTCAGACGACCGAAGCCATCCAACGTTTCTACCGCGCTGGGGTCCCTTGAGCCGCCGCCGGGGAGAGCGCAGCGGACGGCTCGAAAAGCGCGCATTTGGGAATTCCCAAGGGAACCAATTATCGTTGTCCGTTGTCCGTTGTCCGGCTGGAGATCGACAATAACCTCGTCGAAAACGCCATCGGACCGACAGCGGTGGGCAAGAAGAGCTTTTTATTTGTCGGCCACCCACAAGCCGGGCAACGCAGCGCGGTGCTCTACTTGGTCCTGGCAGCTGCCGGCGACATGGCATCAACCCTGACCAATATCTCCGCGACGCTTTGAACGACTGCCCCGGGTGAAGACCTCCGAAGTTAAGATCCTCACGCCCGCTGCGTGGGCTAAAGCCCGCCGCGCCCGTCGACCTTTCCGCGCTTGAATCACATCCCCAACTTCGCCACCGCCACTGCCAAGCTCGCGGCATTCCCAAAAAGGAAGGTGTGCGCCAAATCCTGATCCTGGAAAGCGCCTCGTGGCACCGGGAGTCGCAGGTGCACTTGCACCACTTCAAACCGAAGTTTTTGCCTGGCTACTCACCCGATTACAATCCGATCGAACGTCTGTGGCTACGGCTCAAGGCCGATTGGTTTTGGGACTTCATCGCACGAACCCCCGAAGAGTGGACCAAACAGCTCTACACGGCCCTCAGAAGATTCATCAATGCACCCAGTAAAACCGCTTCCCTCTGCTCTATCCGGAAATGATTTTTTGGCGATCACTCTCTAATTGAACGAAAACTTGCAGTCAGTGCGTCAGTTATCTTTGACCAGCCGAAAAGTGATTGAAATGTCAAATTCTGCCGCGCCGATTATGCGACGGTTGAAATCCAAAAACGGCTGCTCCCTCCATCCCTTTTTGAGAAAGTGAACCGGTCCCCTCCGCGTTACCACTCGTCCGTCAGGCAGTTTGGTTGCAGTGATTTCCCAATTGTTCACCTCAAGAGCATTTGCTGCTAAGGGACGCGCTCTTCGCTGCAATTCTTCCCAAGGAGTCAGCTCCATCTCATGTGGATCAATAACAGAGGCGGCTAGCCATTCTGCTTCAGTCGGCAGGCGGCTCCCGACATGCCGGCAAAATGCATCCGCGTCAACGGGGGCGACGAATTGGGCTGGTGTATCCACTACCGAAGGCGATAAGCCGCTTAAACCGCAGTGATTACGAAATGTATCTGCATGCGATTGCTGTTCGGCTAGTGTCACGTAGCCGGTGTCGTGGACAAACGCCTCAAAATCCCTGATACTCACCGGTCTCCTGGCAATCAAAAACGGCCTGACCGCCATATGGCTTCCGTCCTCAAATTCTATGTCTTTGTTTGGAACCTCGAGGAACGCCGGCTGTGCTTCGTTCTTTTCCCTGGATGCGGGCAATCCCAATTCCACTCTATTTAGTGTCGGGAACCTGCTTTCTACGGCATTTGCTAATGCCTGAGCACAAATCTCGCACATCCATTCGGTTTTGAGCACCTCCACTTCTACAGATTCTCTCAAAAACTCAGAGTAGCGATATTTGCACCGACAAGTAGCGAAGGGACGGTCGCTCTTTAGCCATTGATCAACGAATGTTCTCAACTCGACATCTGGGAATCGTCCAAGTCTAAAGCCAAACCGCAGAATGCATGGCTCCCAATCAACAGTGTCGAGTCTTGTTATCTTCATTTTTTAAGGCGAAAACTTATGGCGCGCCTTGCATTGAATTAAGCGTCGCAATCGCGACAGACAAGGCAATACCAGCCGTAGCAGCATAGGCAAGACTCCGGCTTGCAATCGCGGCCCGCCCTCCGGTCAATGCGACCGCCCTTGAAGCAGGGTTGTATTCGGGCAATACGATTTGGTAAGGGACGAAGCGCGGAACTCTGTGGCCATCATCATCATCGTCCCTTCCTCTTTTGAAATAATAAAAGATGAGACCGGGCACATCTCCAGCTTCCAGCCAAACTTGAAGCCTTTGCCCATCTGCGGGATCAACGATGGTTCCGAGCCGGAAATTCCGTGGAACCAACGTCTGTGGTATGCCCGGTTGCACGCCAGCTTGGGCAAGAAGCGCTCCATAACTCGTGAGAGTGGCAATCGTACCATCCGTAAGCTTGGAGTTCTTATGGCTGATTGGTTTGAGCTCAAACCATTTCTTTACACCATTGCCGATTGCAATGATGTCGGGCCGAAGACCGCTACCAGGTTGTCCGGCCAACGACGGGACAGCTGTTCCAATCGCAGTATCTTTGAATTTTGTCACACCCAAGGCTGCGAGAGCGAACGGGTAGAACTCCTCATGGACGAGCCTTCCTTTCGCCGCATCGAATTCTACATCATGCCCACTTGGGTCGATCTCATCTATCGGATCTGCATGGCAGTAGAGGTATTTATGGAGCGAGACCGGGTCCGAGGAGTTGCCCTCATAAGAATCCATGGTCCAAAAGCGGCCGAGGGCTGGGGCCAGGTAGCGGGCGCGGTTGTAGTACAGGCCGAGGTCGGAATCCCATTGTTCGCCAGCGAAGAGGTGGCGACTTTGGGGAGTGGCGGGAGCGGCGAGAAGGTTGCCAAAGGCATCGAAGTCGTAGGACTCGACCAGCGCGCCGGTGGTGTCAAACAACTGGCGCACGCTACCGTGGCCATCCTGCACGGCGTAGCGCGTGATCCAAGCGCCCGGGGAACCAGTCTGCCAGTCGGACTGGCTGATGAGGGTGTGGCCGAATACGAACTCGCGAAGCGGTTTGCTGGCCGTGGGTGAATCGAGTTCGGCGATGACCTGAGGCCAACCGGAGGGATTGTGGTCATCGACGAGGTAGTAGGTTGAAACTCCGCCGACAGTTTTCTTCACGCGGTTGCCGTCGCCGTCGTAGACGAAGGTGGTGGTCCCGTTACGGGTCTTGAGGCGGTTCTCGAAGTCGTAGGTGTCGGCGGTGCTGCCGGGCGATGATGTGGTGTTGCCGTTGTCATCAAGGGTGTAGCCGGTGGCGGGGGTCAGGCGATCGTTGGCGTCGAAACCGCCGGTGTGGTCGATAGGCGGCACGGCGTTTTGCAATGCAGTTGTGGCGCTAGTCAAGGAACGGGTCTTGCGGTTGCCCACGTTGTCGTAGGTGTAGCTGAGAGTTCCATTGAAGCCGGACGGGTCGGCGCTGATGGTCTCGCTTTGGAGGCGGTAAAGGTTGTCGTAAACGTAGACGATCGCGCGATTATTGGCCTCGATAACGCCGGTGCGCTGGCCAGCCGCGCCGATCTGATATGTGTAATCGGCCAGCACAATGGCGGCCTTGGTGATGTGCAGGTTCTTCAGCCGGTTGACCTGATCGTAGGTGTGGACGGCGGTAACACCATTGGGGAGAGCGCAATCGTGGAGGTTGCCCACGGCGTCGTAATGGTAGGTGGTAACGGCGTCGTTGCGGTTGTCGTCCGTGACCGTGGAGAGGCGGCCCTGGCTGTCGTAGGCATAGGAGATGGTATTGAAGCCCGAGCCGTTCGCATTCTGAGTTCTCACGCTGCCGATACGGCCGGACGCCCCATAGGTGTATTTGAGCCGACCTTGAGGCGTTTGCTTTTCCTGCAACCGATTCAATTCGTCGTAAAGGTAGGTGGTGACATCCGAATTGACGCTTCCAATCGTCACTGTGTTGCGACCGCCATGCACGTAGTAGGCAAAGGTGGCGGTGGGCTCGCCAAGGCTGGCATCGGGAATTTTTTGTTTCAGGCGATTCCACACATCGTAGGTCATGGAGGTGATTTTGCCGGTGAAGTTGGTGTGGCGGAGAACGTTGCCGGCGGCGTCATAGGCGAAGCCTTCGAAGGTGGTGGTGGGATGAGCGGGGAGCCGGCGCTTCACGCGCTGGCCGAGCTTGTTGTATTCATAGCGAGTGGTCTGCCCATTGGCATCGGTCTGCTCGATCTGGTTACCGACTTCGTCGTATCGATACTGAGTGACGAAGGGGTTGGCAGTGGGGGCGGCGTGCCAGTCATTGGTCACGGCCACAAGCCGGTCGAGGAAGTCGTAGCCGAATTTCGTGACCACCCCAGCCTGGTCGGTGGCACTGACGCGGCGGCCGAGGTCGTCATAACTGGTGAGGAGCGTCTTTCGATTGCCCTCGCCCGTGACGAGCGGGAACCGAGTCACTTTCTGGCGGTTCAGAGAGTCGTATTCGTAATCGGTGGTACGCCCGAGGGCGTCGGTGAAGGTAAGGCGATTGCCATTGGCGTCGTAAGTGTAGCGGCTGACCAGCGGCGAACCGAAATCATTGAAAGTGGTGACGGACACCTGCCGTCCGGCGGCATCGTAGCCCATTTCGCGGCGATTACCGAAGCTGTCAGAAGTAGCGATGGCGTGGCCAGCGTCATCGCAGGTAGTTTCGGAATAGGAGATGACGCCTTCGTCAGAGGCTGTGACAGTCACACCGCTCAGAGTAAATGTCTCCGGAACAAGAACGGTGGTAGCGATGCCGTTGGCCCCGACAGTAAGGCCGATACGCACATTCTTGACCCGCTCCGTGCGCTGCACTCTTCCAGCCACGTCGTAAATGGTGCGAGTGGAATGGCCCTTGGTGGTGCCGGTAGTGGGTGTTGCCGTCGCGACGCGGTCCTGCACATAGAGCGGGCGATTGTTCCTGTCGTAAATGGTCCGGCTGACGGCGAGCGGAGTATTGGCGTCGGTCGGATACGTGGTCTGCACGCGATTACCGGATGCATCATACAGGTAACTAGTGACACGGCCGAGACTGTCATAGGTCTGAGTGACTTGACTGTAGTCGTTATACACGGTGCGTGTGCGGTGCAGGTCGGCAGCGCTGGAGGTCCACTCGGGATCGCGGGTTTCGATGAGGCGGTTGGCGTCGTCGTAAATGAAGGCAGTGGTGATGGATTGCGAGGCACCGCTGGGAAGCGTGCGAGTGGTCGTTTCGTTGGTGCGATTGCCGTTGGGGTCGTAGATGTAGGTCGCCTGGCTGAGCACCGTCTGGTTGGGAGCGCGTTCGGTGACAGACTTGAGATCGCCGGGCCGTCCACCGGATTGGCCGACGTAATAGTAATCGTAGGTGGTGGTGGCACCGAGCGCGTTCGTCGTTCGCACCAACTGACCGCTGGCATTGTAGTAGTTGGTCGTCCCTTTGTCGGAGGCATCCACCGTGTAAATGAGGCTGCCTGTGTTTGGGTCGTAGCTGTTGATCACACTGGCGAGGGCGGGATTGGCCTGGTTCTGCCGGGCGTCGGTCATCTTGGTCACGTTGCCGAAGAAATCATAGGTGAAGCTGACTTTGCCGCCCTGCGGATCGGTGGAACTCGCGAGGTTGCCGGCGGCATCATGGGTGTGAATGGTCTTGTGGCCGAGGGCATCCGTCTCGGAGAGAACGTTGTTGGTGCCATCGAAGGTGCGGGAAGTGATGTGGCCGAGAGCATCGGTAGAGCGGACGACATTTCCGTGGGCGTCGTACTCGTGAATGGTCAGGTTGCCGTCGGGATCGGTGATCAGCTCACGGCGATTGGCGAGGTCGTGGGAGACGGCCGACTGGTTGCTGGCGCCATCCTTCGAGCTGATCAAGCGGCCTTCCCCATCGTAGGCATTCTGCAGGACGGTGCGCTTGGCGCCAACTGGTCCAACTTCAATTTTGGTGAGGTGATGGGCCAGTTCCGGCCTCGCATCGTACGAGAAATGGGTTAATCGATAAGCCGCATCTCCGATCTTTGTGCGGTCGGTGAGATTGCTCACCACTATCAGGTTGCCGGTGGTTTGGCTGTACAGGTAGCCCACGGCACGACGGCTGTCACCGAGTGCTTCTCCCCGCGGGTCGCGGATGCCAATGACGCGCCCCTGGGCATCGAGGTCGATCAGGACCGAGGAAATGAGCTGATTGGCGGACCCGTAAGTATCGATTCGCCCTGGGGAAATGACCGTGCGCTCACCATTGCGGGTACGAATCTCCTTGAGCTTGAAAGGCCCGTGGGCGCGGGTGTGCTGCTGAAGTGGGGTATCCTCGAGATTAGGCAGTTCCACCTCGCCCTGATCTTTACGCTCAAGGCGATATCGTGTGCCGTCCTTGGTGGTAAGATAGAGGGCCGGGAAATCGAAGTTTTCCATTGGGGTTTCCAGGCTGTCAGGGAAACCGGAGCGTTTCCAGAAAGGGGGGAGGGCATCTTCATCGCCGGGTTGGAGCGGGATAAATTGGAGGATGGTTTCGTCCACGGGTTCGAGAGTAGCATAGACGCCCGGGGCTGCCGTCCACTTGGGATGATAGCAGAAGCAACTGGAACCGCCGGGTTCGTAGGAAAAGCGGAAGGTGGTGCGGCGCCCATCCGGCAGAGTGAGGGTCACGTTGCGCCCGCCACCCGTGCGCATGGTGGCGCCACCTGCCGGGTATTCGTCCGTGAATACTTCCGTGCGCTGTTCATCCACTTCCGCATTCAACTCATTCAGCAGCATGGACCAGCCGTAGCCGAAGACGCCGCCATTGGTGTTGAGCGTGCTGTATTTGCGCAAGACGGTGATTGGCAAACCCGAGACGGGAATCGTCATGTCTGGCACGGTCATGGTGAACTCGCCAATCTTGGCACCGCACTCGAGGATGAAGGGAACGCGGTCGGACTTAATCCCATCGTCATCGAGCGTCAGCACCATCTCATAAGCGCCGTTCGGGGTGGTCGAAAAATCAAGGTCGAACTCGGGAAATTGGAGATCGTAGTTGGGACTAGTAATCCACTCCGAAAGGTGACGCACAAGCCTCATCTCGTCAGTGCTCATCCCGTCGTCTGGCCGCAGGAGACTCAACCTATAAGCCTGGCCTCGGACCGTGGTGTGAAGCTGGAAGCGGGGCTCAGTGAGAATCTGATCCCGGGTGAGGTTGTCGATATGGACTTCACTGAAATTCCCGCCGACCACAACAGAAAGCGGCGAAGATTCACAACGATTCCCTTGAGAGTCGTACGCTACCGCCTTCAGGGTGAATTTCCCGAAGGCGCCTGGTGTCCATTGGAACGAAAAAGGAGCCTGGCCTGCCTCGCCAACCTTATCTGAATTCGCGAATAGTTCCAGTTTGACGATGCTCCCGGCACTGCTGAAGCCGGTGACCGCGACAGGCACGGGTAAGTTGGACTCATCAACCGCGCTTGGCGCGGCAATGGACACAGACATGTTGATAATACTCACTATGGCCGTGCCGATGGCGGTTGCTCCTCTGGCATCCTGCAGCAGGTAGGTGAAGCGATCCTGGCCAATGGTGTTGTTGGGAGGATGGTAAACGACATTTCCACCACTGTTTGACTCTACTTCTCCAAACGGGGTCCCCGCCACTGGTGGGAGAATGGTAAAGGACAGCGAATCCCCATCTGGATCGTAATCATTAGCGAGGACATCGATGATGGCCTCGCCGTTTAACGCCACGGTGACGACATCGGGCACAGCCACCGGTGGATGATTGACAGGCGGATTCGCTACGGCAATTGCAACGGCGGTGGACTCGCTCATTCTCCGAGTGACCTCTTGGGGGGTCATAGGATCGACAGTTTTGCTCGTGGCGCGGGCGTAGATGCGATACGCACCCACTGGCGGCTCGCGCCAAGTCAGCGTGTAAGGGCTTGCGGTCGATTCACCGATCTTTTGCTTCCGGTTGTCCGGAAACTGAACAAACCATTCCACCACTTCGACAGTACCGAATATGGTCGTGACATTCGCACTCAAGGACACGTTGGCTGGGGTTACAAAAGTGCTATTATTCGCTGGGGAAGCGATGCTGACTTGTGGAACGTTCGAATCTGGATTGGCGAAGAACTTGAGATTGAACTGCTGATATTCGGCTTGTCCCTGAAATGTGACAAGCATGACCGCAGTGATCCAGCCGTGCCACGTCTGGCCGTTTGGGTCGGGTGGATACAGCGTAATTTGGTGGGTACTGCTCCCTCCCACCGCCAGCGGCTCGATGGCTGTGGGTACGGTATTGATGACCATGGTAGCCGTGCCGTTCCCATATGCTCCCACATTTCCCGCCGGAGTAGTGATACCGCCGATGTTCTTTAACGTCACATTCGCCGTGAGCGGAGCGAGGAAGCTCACGTCTCCATTGAACCGATAGGGGCCCAAGTCGATCGTGGATCCGCTGGCGTATGGAGCGCCGTTGACGAGCGTCAACAGCCGCAGAGAGGCGCCAGAAGCAGTTAAATTGAAATTAAGCGTATAGTCGCCTGATGTGCCTGGTTGGTGTGACGTCACTTCCACAACGTAGGCACCTGTTTCCTTGATAGTGTAATTTGAGATATGGGCTACGGGCGTTTTCTCCGCTGGTGGCCACTGTGTGTCGAATCCGATTTCTTCAATCTGTCCTGAAGGGCTCCATAGATTGATGTGACCTTCAAAACCGGTGGGAATTAATGTCAGTGAAATCTGGTCCCCTTCGAGCGCCTCGAATGAGTAGAAATTGGCGAGAAAGGATGGGCCGCGGCGGGCGGCATGCGTGCCGGCGGCGGCCAAATTCGCGATGACAGTTTGACCTGGGGCGAGCGGGCTTGGACGTGGCCCAACGACCATGACCCCGACCGAAGCTTTCACTTCTCCTCCGTGAGAGTCCAAGACAGCATACTCAAAAGTGTCGGTCCCGGTGAAAACCGGATCCGGCACATAAGAAACTGCGGAGCCGGAATGCACAACAGTCACATGACCATGAGTTGGCTGGGTAACGGAGGCAATCAAGAGCAGAGAGCCGTCTGGGGCGAAGTCATTTGACAAAACATCGATTAGTTTTGGGGCAACAAAGGTGTCCATAACCGATTCGTCATGGCGAAGAACCGGAGGCAGCGTGCTCGGGGCGCTTTCAGTTAGGACGGATCCAGCGGCTGGTCCAGCTCCAACCGGCAGTTTGAGCGCCGCAACAACCAGACTCAACGCATCATCCTCCACATCCAATGGATATAGAGTGGATATCGCAGCATCAAAAACGAATGCACTCGTAAGCCTCACGCTCGACTTACCACTCAGGAGTGGCCCAATGTCGGAAAACGTTTTGATATCCCAGAGGCCAAGATTCGCATCACAATCGTGATGCAGGTTGGCGACGGATCTGCCGTCGAAAAGTTGGTAATCTGACAGCCCGGTGCATGGAAATGTGTGAACCGGCGTTACAGCGGCAAGGCCATCAATAAAAAGTGTGGGGTCGTAATGCCAGAAATCCACAATTATTTCTTCTCCCCGCTTCACCCAGTATTGGCCGTCCGATACATGCATCTCCAATTCCGCGCTACCCGTCGTGTATCCAAGCCCGGAATATGTGACGTCCCATCCCGCGTCGGTCATTCGGAATGCAGGATCCAGCGTCCCATTGGACAGCAATCGCGCCACATTGTGGCACTCAACATTATCAATCGTCTTGAATATCCCTCCAATGGTGACTCTCCCGCTGGCATCCAAGGCAATGGCGAATACCACGGGGTGCTCGTTGATGTCGGTGCCGCCGTTGAAAGTGAGAGGAGGAACAAACGTAGTATCGAGAGCGCCGCTATTGTTGAAGCGAGCGATGTGGGTGCGGGCTACTCCACCGGCTGAACTGAAATGTCCACCTGCATAAAACGTGGTTCCATTTCCTACGAGCGTCGAGATTTTAGCATTTGAGTCCAATTGAGCGTTGAATGATGCATCAAAGCTTCCGCCGGCATTTAATCGCGCCAATCCGTACCGCGTCTGTCCGCCAACACTTTGGAATCTGCCGCCAATGAGAATTTTGCCGTCGGGTTGCAACAAGACGCTGCGAACAGAAGACACGGACGGTGGAACGAAGCCGCCGTCAGTCGTTCCGTCGGCATTCAGTCGCGTAATGCCCGAATCGTGTCCCACGAGAATCTTGTTATCTGTTTGGACGACAATCGAGTAAACGATGCCGAGTGATGCGGTGACGTTGAAGCTGGTGTCGAGAGCGCCAGGCGGCGTGCCAGCTGTCGTGAGCCGAGCAAGTTTCGAGCGGGCGACCCCGTTAACCGCAGTGAAAGTTCCCCCGATCAGGACATTGCCATCACTTTGAAGAGTCATGGCTAGCACCGCACCATCGGGGTCGGTAGTAGGGTTGAAGGCGGTATCACGCGTACCATCAGTATGTAAACGCGCAAGACTTACTACAGGAGTTCCCCCTATGGATCGAAAGTTCCCGCCCAGCAGGGTCTTCCCGTCAGACTGCATCTGCACGGCGTACACTTCACCGCCGGTATCCATGCGGGCTTTATAGGTGGAATCAAAGTTGCCATTCTCGTTCAAACGAACCAACTTGGCGTAATCAGGCAAACCCAAGTTGAAGAATGTTCCCCCGACCAATGTCGAACCACTGCTGGTCTGCGATAACGCTCTTACAGGGTTTGACTCAGTGGCGGGTAACGCGTGTTCGAAATCGAACAGATCAAATGTAAATGGCACATTAGAATCGTTTCCTTCATAGAGCACAATGTCCCTGCGATTAGCAGATTCTGGATCGTCACAGAGCACGATCATGGAAATGCCATTGACCTCGATATCCGGAATTTTGATCAGGTTCGTAAACGAATATACCCCATTGCCCAAAGCGCCAACCATTGCCGTCACATCCGCGCGATAAGTCCGACTGTTTGCGAAACTATGATCTCCTGCGTAATTCCACCCGTTATTGGCTGACACGCCAAGCGGCCGTCCCACGACGAGCCTGCCGTTTACGAGGATGCAGGCGTTGGCATTCTCGTCGCCGGAGTCCGTCGGCCCGTGCCAGTAGAGCAAAGCCTTGCGCACAGCCCCACTGATGCCCGACAGGGTAAGCTGGCCGTGGCCATATTTCCGCAAGCCGCCGACTCCAGCGCTGACGTATTTCACGTCACGATAGACATGGAAGCTTTGAGCTTCCTTGACCGTGATTGTCGTTGTGTCCGTCTGAGCTGGCAGTGCGATATCACCATCCTGGGCGGAGAGCTGCAGGACATAGGTTCCAGGAAGGGAAAAGGTGGCAAAGGTGGTGGCGGCATTCGCGTTGTCGAACGTCACCGCGCCGGGGCCGCTTTGCTTTTGCCAGGTGACCGTGGGGAGCGCGCCGACGGGCAACCCGTCGTCCGTGACCGCGCCGGGAAGATAAACGTATTCGCCGATCTCGATGGCTTGGTCCGGACCGGCATCAACCGTTGGCGGGAGATTGTTGGCGGTGATGGTGACAACGGCGTCATCACTGCCGGCGCGGTCGGTGTCGCTCACTTCGAGGCGCAGGGTGTAAACGCCGGGCTGGAAGAAGTTGGCGGTAACATTGAGGGTGCTTCCACCGGCCAGGCTGACAGGGCCGGGGCCGGAAATTATGCGCCAGCCGTAGATGAGAGATGTGGTGGGATAGCCGTCGTCGGTGACACTGCCGTTGAGAGTCACGGACACTGAAGGTGAAGGAACGCCAGTGGGCAGAGGCGCCGATTTGTCCGGGCCGGCGCTCACGATGGGGGCGGCGTTGGCGAAGACCAGCACCGTGACCGGGACGACGTAATCCGGGCTGACTCCTCCGTCGCCATCGGACACGGAGAGCTTCACGCTGCGGATGCCGATGGGCGGATGGGCGGCGGTACTGCGGTAGGTGACACTGTTCACCAGCTTGCCGACAATCGAACGAGAAGCAGCGGAATTAAAACGGAACTTGAGCGAATGGATTTGAGGAGTTGTATTGGGATTCCCCGCCGGAACGATGGTGCCGATGGCCTGGCCATAGTAGGTGATAGTGTCCGCGCCGGTGACGCCGAAGCCGGAGGTTGTGCTCAAGCCGAGGGAATCGCCCGGCTGGAACACGTTGCCTGTGCCAGGGAGGATACTCACGTTCAGTTCGCCGCGGTCGAAATCGAGAGAGTCGGGGTCTATTAATTCGGCCACCGTCACGGGCACGCCGGACCCGCCGCTGTAGACGGCATTGGAGAGGATGGTAAGCGAAGGAGGCACGTTCGCCTCGGTATGACAGGAACCCAAGTCTGACGCGATAGAAGCAAAAATGTCCTCAAGCTCCCCAGCTAACGCGTTGCCGGTTGCAGATGTGAAATACGCGTCCCCTGGGGAAGCCATGTTACGGAGGTTCGCCTGATCGGTGGCGGCAGCGCTGAAGCCAATGGTAATCAGTCGGATGTCCTGTACCTTAATATTCGTTGCAGCACGTTGTCCCCTGGCCCTATTTACCTCGGGATCATTGGCATTCCCATCTGCAAGAGTTTGATCATAGGCCGTGCAAACTACATTAAGATCCGTTTCGATGTGGCCGGGCTGACCGTCGGTCATCAGCACAATGACTTGCTTTGCGCCTGGCAAAGGTGTGCTGAATTGCACATTACGCAAGTAATTGCTCGCCACAATAAGAGGGGGATGAAAAGTTGTCCCAGAGCAGGTCTCATTAATGTTGAGTGTGTCTATGCGCGTGCTGATGCTCGCCGGAGGATTCACCAGGACGTTGGTATCTCTGGGACAACCACAGAATGTTACAAGACCTGCCCTGTCTCCACGATTGGCATTTAGATCGGAGAGAAAGGTTTGTGCGGCCTGCTTTTCGGCGTCGAGTTGAGCTTGTTCAAGAGATCCCGAAACATCCATGGCGAGCATCACATCTATGGAGCTCGGACAGGATGAAGCGGCCTCGGAGTCCACCCGGTAATGAAATCCAACATCTACCAGGGTATTTGCCTCTGTGGTTTGGTCCACGCGGGTGGTGAATCGGGACAATCCGGCACTGGTGGCGTTTCGACTGCCTTGATCCACCAATGAGGTACCTTGATGATAGAAACGACCCAAAGGACCGCTCGCGTAGGCAAAACTGGAAAGTGACGCAATCTGGGTGTCACCGGGAAGTCGATTGGGCATGGCTACGTAGGCGTTTTTGGCTGCGGTCATGGGCTGGCCGCTATGAGTCAGGAGGACATGATCGAAGAGGTTGTCCTTGATCAGCCACGAAGTGTTATTGTTCGCGTCCAGAAAATGCACCGAGCCAGCAGGGGCGAAGGTATTATTGTAAGCAAAGACTTTAGCCGGCGAGGAGCCCAGAAGGGACACGTTCACAAACCGGAACAGGTTATTGGTAAACCCCAAAACCTGGGGGCTACCGCCGTAAAGACTCACCGTGATGTCGCTATTGATGAACTGGCTGTGGCTGGATTCGAAGGTGCCGAAGACATTGCCCATGTAAATCAATTGCGATTCGCCCGCCAGGCTCGAGACCTCTGTGAAACGCAGCGTCAGTTCCGGCTTGAAAGTATCTTCGTCTCCCGTCGCGATGATCCCCCACCCGCGCGTGGCGACATTCTCCTGGACCTGGTTGGCGCGTAAAATCCGATTCAGCCGCGCTGGGGTTCCAATGCTCGTCAACTTGCCTGGCGCAAGAGTAATGGCTTGGGAAGTGTTGTTCGGGCCAAATGTCCCGGCCACGACCACGCCACCGCGAAGAGTCAACGAACCGTTTTGAAGCACAGCAGCATCGGCCAAATAATCGATGGCAGGATAATGATATCCAAGGGTGGAGACGTCGCGAGGCAGGTCAGGAAGCAGAGTTTCGGTTGTGGTGATAGTGCCGCTGAGGGGCTGTGGGGCATAGGTTGTCATTTCAGCCAAATCCTTCCGCAAGGTGGCGTCGATGTTGGTGGTGCCGATCCCCCGGTACGTGCTGTCGAGTCGCAGGTAGTGTTGGCCGCCGCCCGCTGTAACGAATTGAGCGTCCTCTTCATCTGGCGTCAGCACCTGGTCAACAGTCACGTTTCCGAGCCAGTTGTACGCATAGTTAAAATCCACAAAAAGGCAGTTGCGCAGCAGCGCGGTGGAGCCGGTGGTACTCGCATACCCAAAAGTCGTGCCGTGGTGAGCGGTGAGATGTTCCCCACGGAATGTTATGAGGCCACCGGCATAGAACCAATCGCAGTTCACGGCCAACGCGTTGAATACGTTCAAGGTGGTGGAGTTCAGCATGTTGAATCCGACCATCGCATCCATGATCTGCAAGTGCCGGGCATTGATGGTGACAGCGTCATGGGTGACCACGGCGTAGTCGAGGTGTTTAAAACGCACGTGAGACAGGTTAATCTCCTCATCATCCATAAAGTCGAAACCGAAGGCTGCGCGGTATGGCGTGCCAGAACTCCCGCTGATGATTTCGCCCACCGTATCGTCTTCCCAAGAGGTAACAACGGCCGGCAAGTAATTGGTGGTATCGCAGCTAAGGGTGGCACCGTATTGGAAAAACAGGCCATCCCAGTAAATTTTAAGCACGGCTCCGCCTTCCAGGACGGTCGTTCCGTAAACCGGGACGTTATCGATGAGGTAGGTTGTATTTGCTTTGAACGTGTAGTTGATAATCCCGCTGGTGTTGACCAATTCATAATCGAGGACAAAGGAGGGCGATTCGTCACGCATCGCAGCCGATGCGAGCGGGCTCTGACCAACCGAAGCGTTGGCGGCCGTATCGCTCGTCCGCGCGCGCTGAATCGAGGCACGCCTCGAAGCCCTGTCGGTGCCCGGGACACTGTCCACAACCGGAGGCAACTGGCGATCGAAGTAAGCCAGACGTCCGATTTTTGGGTCGGGCATCACAGCTGCGGCCTGTAGATTCAAAGTGTTGGTGTTCAGCGGCAATTGTTCCAAAGAGGGCCGAGCCTCCTTGTGTTCGATGCTTTCGATGAGAATACGGCGTTGTTGAATGACTTCACTTGCTTTGCCCACCGATTGAGGGAGACGGCCCAAGCCGTTGGTTCGGCGCGTGGTGCTGAACGCTTTGCCATTACCCATTCTCATGCCGCCGTAGTCCAACTCCGCATCAAGAAAATCAGGTGCGACCATGGTCGCCAGTTTCTGAGGATTGGTTTCGCGGCGGATGAATCGAGCCTGGGCCTGCGGTGCTGCGCCATGCAGTTGCTCGGTGAGCATCTCCAACCGCGCCTCGGCTGAAAGGCCGAGCGTGGTTGGGTCGGGCGGACGTTCGTGCAGCAACACATCGTGAGTCAGGCCTGCGGGGGTGTTGCGAATGCGAATGGAGGCTTTGATCCGGGTAAAGCAGTTGGAATAAATAATCTCATTCGAGGCCGTCAGCCAGCCCACTGCATTGGTCACGGCATCAAGCAAAACGCTGCGACCGTCCACGGGATCAAAGTAGTCGAGGCCAAGGGGTTGAAAGACAAGGGTCTGCCCATCTTCCTTGGTGACCTTGATTCCATCACCGAGCCAGATGTCAGCCGACAGCTCGACTTTGTGAACCGTACCGGTTGCCACAGCCAAGCCTGGCCTGAGTTCAAACGAAGGATTTGCCGGAACAAAGGAGCCGTCAGGCCGGCCCACATTTAATCCGGCACCAAGCTGGGTGTAGCTGTTCGTGCGGGCGTGGACTTTGCCTGTGACGGAGTTTGTGCGCAAGGTGACCGCCTCCCAGCGAGTATGGGTGGTCCCGCGCTCGGCGGCTTGCCAGGAGGTCCGAGCGGGAGGAGAAAAGTGCGAGTTGGGTGCAGTTTGGGCCAGAGTGTGGAGGGGCGGCCAGAAAAACCCGAGAGCGATGTACACACCCCACGAATGATATTTTTTCATACTGTTTTCTGCTTTTTGTCACCGGCGCTTTGAACCGGTTATTTCTGCCGCGAGAAACTTCCCCAAGGAGGCGATTGAGATTTTCCAGTGATGAATTCTAGGTCAGGGAATGTTTCTTGTGCACTCGTCTTTTACGCCGGTGAAAAAAGTTCGCAACGGAAATGAGTTAACTAATAGAGACAAAACCCCGAGGTTGGTGACTGGCGGAACGCAACACCCGCTTCAACCATACGCGAAAAGACATTCCGTGAAATTTTTTGAACTGTCGTGACAGATGAGACACGTGTTTGAAGTAGAGTTCCACCGCCAGAACTTTGGCCGGAGTGCCGTCTCTGGCGCGCCGTTCTATTTCACTCTGTCGAAACAGATCGAGTTGCTCCTGGACGGGTTTTCCGAATCGTTCACGAAAAAATCGCTGCAGGGATCTCAGCGTGACAGCCAGGGCGTCCGCCAGCCGATGCGCCTGGTACCGCGCAACGGCGGCCAATCCGGGCCAGTCTTCGATTTTCGCCAGCTTATTAAGCACAGTTCTTGGTCTCATCGAGTCAACGGAGTTGGGTTTTCAGATAGCGCGGCAATGTGGTCGGTTCGGCTGGACCAACGGCAGCAATGGCTCAAGCCGGTAAGGGCACTGGTGGGGGAATCGACGCAGGCCCGCGCAGGGTCGGTCCGGGTGGCGCACGCACCAAGTGGAAATCACCTGTCGCCGCCGGACAGTGCGGTTTGTGTAGCCAGCTTCGTGATTTTTGGCAAGCGACAACTGAATGGTGTGTGACTCAATCTGTCCCGGGGCCCGTCACCCTCCTTACGTTGTGGTTTTCATGGTATGACGTGAGGACAGAAGAAAGACGTTACTGGTTGGGATGGGATTGGCGGTCAACCCAATTGCGACTGTGCAAATCGCTGTTCCAACCATCGCAAGCTCGGAATGGCAGCGTTCTTCTCTATGATTATTTACTCTTCTGCGCTCGGGGGACGGCTGGCGGCGGGTGAGCGCAGAATGCGCGGTGTACTTTTACAAATGTGTAAAACGACGGTGCATTCTTGCGAATTGCTGTTCCAGCTGTTCCTAAACTTTGGGGGAAATAAATTCGCGCACCCATTTGGCGGGTGTCGCGCAAAGTTTCGGACTGTACTGCTTAGGCTTCCTCAGAACTCGGCACCAGGAGTCCCGGCGCGCGATGTGTTCCGATGGATGCTGCGGGTTTCCCCGTGAAATTCTCCCGCCTACCGGCGCGCGGCAGCGGCTCCGCTGCATCGCTGCGGCTGCCCTGCGGCACTTCCAATTCTGAGTCTTCCTCGACGGGCACCAGAGCGCGCCGGCCGCGTGTGGGCCTCGTCTGGTCGTTGGCCTTCTTGACCGCAACCGCGAGCGCTTTGTCGGAGGGAATTGCCCCCTCCGCCATCGCCTTGCGCACGTCGCCTGCTTGCACCTTTGGGCGACCGTCACGCTTGGCGAGGAAGCGGGCGCGAGTGACCACGGCGAAGATCCCGGCCAGGTATTTCGCAGATGCCTGCGCGTAGCTCACCAGCCCGGTGATCGTGGCGTCGCTGCCTTCAGGAAGGAGCGAGCGCGCCACGGCGGACAAATCCTCTTTGCTCAATCGATCGGGTAACGCTTCGTAGTGCATCAGGCGGCCGTCGAACTGGTCGCAATTGAAACTCGACCTCTCAACCGTGTTGCCTCGTGCCAGGAAGAATTGTGGAGTCGTGATCAACACCACGGGCACGCCATGATTCACGAGCGCGGTACAAATCCAAGCGATCCGCTTGGGCAGTGCGCCGCGATAGTTGCTCGTTGGCCAGAGGAAGTGCGCTTCGTCGAAGCAGATCGTGAGTTGCCCGCTTTGGAGCACATCCTCGATGCGGTCGCGCAGATGGTGGGCCTTGGAGTTGAGATTGATGCTCACGCCGATGGCGCGGGCAATGGCGCGATAGAATCCCACTTCGTCGTTGCTCGATGGCACCTGCACGTAGCGCGCTGCGCCGGGGTTCTGCGCGCACCAGACCTTGGCCTGAAAGGTTTTGCCCGTGCGCGCCTGGCCATCAATCAGGGACATGATGCGCTGGTCCACGGTGTAATCGCAGACTTCGTTAATGATGCGGCCGATCTCCGTCATCACGACGCCCTTGGTGCGATCAGCGATCCAGTGCTGCACGTACTCGCGCAGCGTGGCCACGATGGTTGGGAAGAAGTAGGGCGTGAAGCTGGCCAGCTCGATTTCAGGATTGAGGCAAAGACGTTCCATCTGCGACGGCAAGTCGGCAATGCGCTCGCCGCACAGATTCACAAACACGCTCGCCGGGTAGTTTTTGGGATGCTGCTCAGCGCGGGATTGCTTTGCGGCCATTAACTCCAGCCGGGCATTTTCCGACCAGGTGCCGTTGATTAAATGGTGAGCATATCCAGCCTGCTCAGCCATTCGCTCGTCTCTGGTGGCGACGTGCTCACCAAAAAGCGGGAACTGACCCGCCATGCAGAGCTTGTAATCCCCATCTTCAAATTGAGACCAAAGCTCCTGAATCTCAGGGCGGATGATCCGCACCTGTTCGGCTGTGTAAATGCGCGTCGGCTCGGTGCCGATCTTCTGCATTGTCGGCGAGGCGATGCGCTCCGGCCAGAGTTTCACCAGCTCTTCCGCAACCTTTTGGAATCCGCCTTCCTCGTGGCTCAAGAGCTGCAAGGCCCAGATGAGTTTGCGATCCTCGGGGTCGCGTAGCGCCTCGGTGCGCTTCACGACGAGGTTAGCCATCAGGCCGCGCTGATAGTCAGCGCTGGAGGCAAAGCGCTCCTGGCGAAATGGTGATCCAAATTCGGCTCGTCGGGTGTTGCTCATTGTTCGTCTCCCTTCAGGAACTGCTCCAGACTCTTCAGAGCCTCCGGTGTTTCAGCGTTGCGCCGTGCGGCCGGCGTGAGATGCAAATTGACCTTGGCGGCGGCTCGGCGGGTTTTCTCGACGTGCTTCTTCTCGGTGACGAGCGCAGCGCGCTGGCTGGCGATTTGCGCGCCCAGTTCTGCCGTGGCCGTCTCCACAATCGGCGTGCGGACAATCGGCTTGTGCTTCGCTTCCAGGGTGCGGAAACGGGCGCGCAGATAGCTGGCGCAGGCGCTCTTTTTACCGAGTTCGTTTTGCGTGACCGGATCGTCCGTGGTGTAGGTCCGGATGGATCGCGGAATGGTGAGCGGGTTTTGCCGCTGCATGTCCGTAATGGTGATGAACTCCGCCAGCTCGGGATCGAAATGCACCATCAGGCGCGTGCCGGCAGCGATGGCCATGAGAGGCTTTCCAAAGTAGCAAAATTCCTCGCGCCCGATTTGGAAGCGGATGCTGTGATCGGATTTGAGCGAACGAATCGACACCTGGCACGCGAGCAAGTGACGGCAGCGAGCATCAAAGGCAATCGGCGGATCTTCCTGGTTCTGGTATTTCTCGAAAGCCTCGTCCGGGCTTTCGTTGTTTAGCCAGGTGCCCTGCTGTCGCGTGGCGTTGTACTGGCTGAAGACTTGGTGCATTCGTTCCTCCAGTTGCTCCGCGTTGTAAAAGAACTGCGAAGGGTGCACCTGGCGCGTTTCGACGAGATACTTCTGCCGCTTGACGGCATCCGGCAGATCCTTCCGCTGGTCCCTCCCGCAATAGCCCTTGTCCGCCCAAAGGTAATCTTGAATTAGCCGGAAGATGCTTTCGATCTGCGTCTTGCCCGTGGGCGAAATGGCGTGGGTGATCTTGATGCCTAGTTGCGTTTGCAATCCGTGAATCACGTCTCCGTCCGTGTATTCGAGGCCCGCGCTCTCAATCACTTTGCGCTTCGCGTCGTTGCCGTGAATGAGGCTGGAGCTTTTCCACAAACCACCCTCCAGCTTCAGTTCCTTCGGCAACCCGTGAGCCGCGAAAGTTTTCGCGAACAAGGTGCGCACGGTCTTGGAGTCGTACATGCGCTGCGGCTGGAGACTGAATTGCAACACACGCCATGAGCGCCAGTCCGCCCCGGCGAGGCATTGACCTTGCACCAGGTCAAACCAACCTTTGCCATCCGGCACGTACCAGAACAAAGGCAAGGTCACGTCATCATAAGTGAAGATGTCGTTGACCTTGTAGCGAGCCGGATCGCACGAGAGTGTCGGCACCATCGCACGCAGGGCGTTTTTGTTCTTCACGTTGGCGGCAACGATCAAGGCGTCTTGTCGGGCCATGCGCCGCAGAGCGTGGGGCACATAACTTTTGCTCGCGCTGTTCGTGGGCTGCTCCAGACCTTGCGCCACCAATTCACGGAAGGCCGGGGCGAGCTGGGCACCGTGATTGCGGCCGGCCAGATAGCCAAGCCGTTCGCCGCGCTCTATTTCCTTTGCATCCGCCGGCGCGGCAGGCTGGTTCGTGCGGTAGCGCTTATCCGCGATGGCGGCCAAGTTTTTGCCACCGGCCAGCCATGCCTTGCGCTTCGCGTCAAAAATGGTCCGCGCGCTGTTGAATGTCCGGGCCAGCGATGGGACTTCGCGGAGAAGAGTTTCGATGATGGCGCGCTTGTGCCGGGCCGATTGTTCGCTCTCGAAAGTGTTCAGCGCGGATTCCCAAAGCAGATCGAACTCGCGCCAGGTCGGCTCGGTTCTGTTCGCCACCAGGGCCAGTGCGGCAGTAACGAGCGGGAATGTCGTTGGCATGACCGAGGCGGGCGCTGTGGCTACGGGCGCACGCCGCAAACCTTCATCCAGATATATTTCCAGCCGGCTCCATTCTTCCCGGCCGCCGTCGCGTTCCAGGGTGCGTTTGACCAGCTCGCGGAAGTATCGGGCGGAAACACGCTCCCCAAAGGCTTCGGCGTAATCGTTCAGGCCGAGCCGTTCAAATTCGTGCGCACTCAGGCCGGGCTGTTCCAGGCGTTCCAGTGAAGGCCGGAGAGCACGCTGCAAGGCCACTGCCTTGCGCTTTTGCTCTTCAACAACTTCGGCGAGTGGAATGCGCGGCTGCCAAGCCGGCGTTTCGGGCAGAGTAAAGAGCGCGAAATTGTGGCTTACACGTCTGCACTCGCGCTGCGTCTCCAATGCCGGGCCAAAGCATCGCTCAAAAACTTCCAGTGGCCACGCCCGCGTTTCCTTACCGTTGACCATCACGATCGCCCCGTGCGGTATCTCATCCAGCTTGCGCCGCACACTGCGCGGGGAGAGGCCGGTTGCGGCAGCTCCCTGAACAGCGGTGAAGTGTGGCGCGGCGTTGGTCATTGGTTTAGGGGAGGCTCTACAAAGCTGCGGACGCTGCTCTGAATGGACGCGTGCAGGGCATGAACAGCCGCGCGGCGAGACGCATCAGAATCCCAAGCGGAGGCCATAAAGGATTTTAGCGCGACCTGAAGCGCTGCCAGCAGGGGATCGGCAGCTGCGTTTTCCATGCGCAGTATCTTATCAGCATCCGCGCGGAGCTTCTTGAGTACCGGATTCCGCAAACCTCTCACCCGCCAGGCGATCAGTTTTGCGAATAGGCCAACGGGTGCTTGAGCGGGCCAGGATCGCAATAATCCTCCCATCCACGACTCCAGACCAATCACGAGTTGCCGTACTTCCGTTTTGTATTTTTGAGAGATATCGCGCCACTCCCTTTCCGATTGTGTGCGGCGACTGCGAGCGTCTTCGAGCGTCTTGAGCGCGGTTGCTACATTGGCGCGCGATTCTTCTACTAATGTATTCAGCGGCTCGATGCGCTTACGTATCTCTTGAAGCAATTGCTCATCCGTTCGCCCGGCCAATTGAGCGGTGCGGTCTTGAGGCCACAGCGTCGGGTAGGGACCGGGCCAGTTGCCACCGACGATCTCAAAATGATCGGGTGGTATCCCTGAATCGGCCAGTCCCTGCTTGATTATCTCCAGGGCGCGGGACAAGTCCTTCACATGGAAATTCATCACGCAATCGCGGGCGGTACCTCCGTGACTTTGCCCGGTGCCAGTGTGCCCGACCCAAAGCTCGGATGGAACGTCCAGATCTTCCATGCAAAGCAAACCGAAAAGCTTCTCGACTATCTCTGCCATTCGAATGTGATCGGCGGCCGTATCGGGGCCGACGCTCGGAACGAAGGTGGCGACAAACAGTTCACTGGGCGCGGTATCAGGTTTTTTGGGATTCATGGTCAGACTTTTAGATCATTAATCCTGATTTGCATATCGGCGATGGCGCGATCATGCGACTCCAGTGCGGCCGTGCATCCTTCAAGAAGGTCTAACTCCTTTTCCTTGGCCTTAATCATTCTATCCCATGATTCCGCACCCTGCTGATTGCCGGTTTCGAGCGCATCCAAGAATTGCTGGTGGTAGCGATCCGCTTCAGCGTTCAACTGATCGCGTCTGGTAGGTGGCTGGCGGGGCGCTCCCTGCCATTGGGGGCGCGGGGCGGCGGTCGATGCCTCATCATCGAAGATGATTTCACCGTTGGCGTCGCGATGAAAGCGGCGACCTTTGAGTTCCGGAGGCAAGGCGGTGGAATTGGTTCCGGTAAAGTCTTTGCCGGCCGCGGCCAGATAACTGCCCGCCAGCTTGCTAAGTCGCCCTTTGTTCTCGGCAGATTTGCCCCGGCCTTCGGCTGCGAGCTTGCGCAGCTCTTCTTCATGAGCTTTTTGTGCCTCGGCGATATCAGCTTCCAACTCGGCGATCTTTTCCATGTGGGCGTTGATGCGCCCATAGGCTTCGTTCTGGGCCTTCACGATCTCGGGCCGCAGTTTGTTCAGTGCCTCAGTTTCAGCGGATAGATTGTTGCGGCCCACCGGGAGCTGTGACCGAAGCCCAGCCGTTGTATTTTCGTGTCCGGCTCGTTCCTTGGCCAACTCGTCGAGTGGGCCGAGCGCGCCAGCGGCCAGCTCAGGGTTGATGGTGGAAAGGAATTTCCGATATTCATCCTCCGTCTTGCCCTTGCCAAAACTGGCTTCGACACGGGCATCAATTTTCTTCTGAACGGTGCTGGCGAGGGATTCGACGCGGCGTAGTTCATTTAGCGTTTCGACGATGCGCTCGCGTTCCTGCAAGTCTTCCGCCCCCGCGCCCATGCCGCCCTGCTCGGCGTCGATGGCTCCCTTATATTTTCCAATCTCGGTTTGCTTAGTGGCGTATTCAGCGTTGAAACGGGCGGTGGCGTTGCGCGTCTTGAGGGCGTTGATCTGCTGGTCGGCATCGCCCCGGCTCGTCTTGCCTTCCAAAACCGAAGCTTCGATGTCGGCGATGTCCGCGCCTTCCTTGTTGCCCGTGGCGCGGTCAAACGCGGCTTTGTTCCGCTGAATCTGGGCAAGATTCTTTTGCAGTGCGGCGGTGGCGTCATCGGACTGCTTCTTGATGTCGGCCACGGCCGCAGCGGCGAGGTGGGCGGCATTCTCGATTTCATAGAGGCTGTCGCGGCCTTCCATGCGTAGCCGGGACATGGCTTGCTCCAGTTGCTTGACCAGGGGCAGATCGTCATCAATCACGATGCCGAGCTTGCGCAGCGCGTCGAAGTTGCCGCGAAGTCCGTCTGTGGCTGCGGTCGTGGCCGCCTTAAGGTCGCCGCCCATGCGCTGGGCGAGCAGCTTGACGTGTTCCGCCATCGGCACGATGAGCTTTTCATCCGCCCCAGCTTCGCGGAGTTCCTGATGGAGTTTGACGAGTTCGGCGGTTTCCTCCTTGAGCTTTTTGTAATGCTCCACCACGGCATCGATGCTGCGCTCCAACAAACCAAAGCCGATGGAGGCAGCCGCCCCGGCAATACCAAACCCCGACACCAATCCGCCCACACCCGGAATGCCAGCGAACTTGCCCGCGATGTTCGCCATGTGATGCTTGAGCTTATGCTCAAACTTTTCGCTGAAATTGTCGGCGGCGTGCTCGCCGGACTCGCCGCCCATTCCGGAGGAAGCCGCCTTGATTTTCTGAAGTTCCTTGAGGGCGCCGGAGGCATCGCCCTTGGTGATCAGGTTGATGACTATATCGAGATTCTGATCAGACATGGGTGAGCCTTTCTAATGGCAGCGAGGCCGCAGCCGGGATGCACCCGCCCCGCAGACCGGAAATTCCGGTTTGCGCCAGATTCGATTTGCCGGAAACGGACGCGCTATAAACCGGAGTCAGCTTCTTTGGCGAAAAACGCGCCAACGGGGCTGCGGCGCGCTGCGGTAAGCATCCCCACAAAAAGTCTAATGATCGCAAAACCGAATTTTTCGCTCCTTGGCTCATGTGAGTCTCCTGGAGATCAAGAAGTCCACACACGAACGGCGGCTGAATCGGGCGGTGCCCCCGTTCCCGCGCCGGTACTGATTCACGCACTCCACGACGCGACACTTAGACAACCGGAAAATGTGCTTCCGGTCACAGTCGAGCACGCGGCAAAGCGTATCGGTGCGGATGTTTTGAGCCAGCGCCGGGAATAGCGATTCGACAACGCGCGCGAATGCGCCCGGCTGTTCTGGTGGCTGGGCGACGCGCTCAATATATTTCGCCAGGCTTTGGGAGAGCACGCGAATGGCCCGGCGCGCGGCATCCGGCTGCGCCACATCAAACGCGAAGCGGATCGCTCCCGAGTCAACAGCTTCGGTGATGGCGTCCGTAGGTTCGTTGGCGATGGCCGCAGCGGCGGCCAGGGAGATGAGCGGCCGGCGAAGGGTGATATTTATTGGTTCGATCATGGGGCGTGGCCTCCTTTCACGTTGAGCGAAGGTTCTGGACGTGGCCCCTGAAAAATGTTCGGCGCGCGCGATCACGATGGCTGCACCTGAATGTTGGCACCCGCAGGCGCTTGGATTTTAATGCGGACAGGCACGCCGACGGCATCGATAAGAATATCAATCACCAGCACCGACGCGCCGGTGGCAACCGGCGTTTCCTCGTTCGCACATTTCTCGTGAAAGAACCGGAAAATGGCGTCGCGACTTGCGGAAAAGTTGAAGCGTTCGCGCAGGCGCGACTTCGCGGCGTCATAACCGATCCCCTCAACGGTGAGCCAGGTGAGCAACTCGCTTTGCTGTTGGGGAGTGAGTTCGGTGTACAGGCGCGGGATCATCGTGCGACGGCGGCCACTGGGAGCAGTGCGGGCCGGAATTGGTAAAGCAGGGCGAGCACTGCTTTCGCAGTGCCCGCTTTGGCCGCCTGCTGGATAAGGGGCCGCGTCTTTTGAACACGTTCCAACAGGCGAAATTTTTTGCTGAGATGGCGACGCGGCCCGCGTTTTCATGTCGTGAATCTCAGCTTGAGAGAATGACCGCAGGCAGCCCCAACATGGAAAAAGGGCGGCCTGCGGTACCGGCGACCACACACGGCCACACGGCCGTGTTCCGCAGGGTCAACCCGCGCCGGGGGAAAAAGGCCCGGCGCGGTAACTCCCCGCGAAAGTGTTTTGGTAAGGGTGTCACGACTTCTTCCCGGCGCGCGCATCTTCGTGGAGTTGATCGCGCACCGCCTGCGCGGCTTGCGCCTGGCTCAGCCCGCCGCGCATTCGTTCCCGGATGGCGTCCGCGTGTTTCACATGGAACTCATCCGAGGCCTTGAACGGTCCGCCCAGGCTGCCCGTAGTGGATTGCCCGTCTGGACGTTGCGCACCATCCTGCGCGAGCTGTTGGCGCACTGCTTCAACCGCCTGGCTGGGCAGCAGGAAGCCGCCCTTAAGCCGCTCGCGAATCGCGGCCTCGTTGGTCCGCTCGAATTCGTTGGAGGGTTTCCAGCCGGTGGTTTCCGGTTTGTTGGCGTCGTTGTGCAGTGCGGGATCACTCATAAATTTCTTCGTGTTTAAAAGGAGCGGCGGCCGGAGGTGCAGAGATAATCGGAATGCGCATCCAAATATTGATCGGTTTCGGAGGGAGTTTGATCGTAGGGCCAAGGCAGCTCATTGTTGAGCACTCTTTCCACCGCGTGAATGGCCGGCTCCAGTTTGCCGTATTGCCGCCAGTCCGTTAGGAGGGTCTTTTGCAAATGAACGATCCAGTCTGATTTCCTGATTGCCTCCTGCACCCGATGGGCCGACCGGAAATAAGTCCGCAGGGGTTCGGTGAGTCGTTCCACCTCCTTGCAGATCAAGGGCTCCGTGGCCTTGCGCATGAGCGGGGTTAGGTCATAGAGCAACACCCTGATCGCGTCGATGTGTCCGACCGCGCTTTGCTCTTCGAACTTTCGCTCCACCCCGGCAAGCTGGATTTGAAGCGCGGGCAGTTTCTCGGCCGCGCTCGCCTCATCGGCCCGCGCTTCCAACTTCGCGATCTGTTCCTCCAACTCCGTGCGCTTCTTCTCCAGCTCGCGCAACGCACCATTTCCGTTGATAATGCGCTTGCGGAATGCCTGGGCTCGTTCGAGCCACTCCGCGAGGGCCTCGCCGTCCGAGGCTTTCAGCTTGAGGGTGATCTTCGGGGTCTTGTCGGGGAAAATGTTGGATTCCATAACGTTTCAGAGGTTTTTGTAGGCGGCTTCGAGGTTGGGAAATTTTGCCCTCACAAGCTCCAGGGCCTTGCCGGCGTCGCACTTCTCCTTTTTGGAGAAGTAGCCGATCAGCGAAGTGCGGATGCCCAGAAAATCGATTGGGGCCATCCGGTTGCCGTTGCCGCGATATGCCGCATCGAATTCCTCCGGGGTGGCACCCGTAATTTGGAACATGGCCGCGAACTTGGGCGGGACCACTGAAAACTGCGGCGTGAGATCGTCGTTCACGAACTGCGCACCGATCCTCGCGGCCACCTGATATTTTTTCCGCTCGAACGCATCGAACAAGAGGCTGCGCGCCAGTTCCGGGTTTTCGCGGGCGGCCGCGTTGATAGATTTCGCATAATTCAGGCCGCGCGCCTTTTGAATCTGCGCCGCCTCATTGGCGAACTGCGTCTCGCTCGATTCATTGGCGAACTGCGCATTGCTTCCTCGGCGGCTAAACTCCACTGCCCGCGCGGCGAGATAGAGCTGCGGACGCTGCTTTGCCACTGCTTCAAACGCCATTCCATCGGAAGCGGCGGCAAACTTCGCTTTATAGTTGGCGATGGAGTTCCAAAATTCCGCCGCCTGGCTTGTTGTCGTGGTTGTGATCATGTTTTGCATTTCAGAAAGCGGCCTCGCGACCGCAGGTTTTGGTTTCTGGAGAAGGGTTGATTGATGGAGGGCAAGGGATGTACCAGCCTTTCACCTTAGAATAGAGGGCGGGGTACTTTTCGCGCAGCTTGCGCACGGCAACGAGCAGTGAATCCGCCTGGCGCGCCTCGCTCACGTAGAGCCTAGCCAGCCCGGCAAACACGCGGTCCCACCACACTGGCCACCATTTGCCGTGGTTCGCGAGGAACGCGGAACGCAGTTCGGCTTCGTCGGTGCAGCCATACATGCCGAACGCCTCCACTTGCCACCTGGCGGCCGGATCAATTTCGGCATCGTCGGCAGACTGGGGCAGGCCGGGCTCGGTAAAGTTTCCCGCTACTTCGATGCGGGCCGCCAAAAAGAGATCCTTGTGGATGCGCGCGGCCTGCCCATAGCACCAGTTATGCGAGGCGTTCGGAAACTTCGCTTGAAGCGTTTGGATGGCCTCCGCGAATGCTGGAGTAGTCGAAGTCCTCATGTCTTGGCGGTGGCCTGGGCAGACTTCAGGGCGGCGTAGCGAGCAGCCAACTTCGGGGACACACGCTGGCCCTTGCGCAACCGCAGCATGGTGTTTCGGTGAATGCCGAGCGCCTTCGCATCGGCACATATTCCGGGATACTTGCTCCCGTTCTGTCCGCCTCTCTTTGCTTTACACCGCTGCATTTCGACCGGACTTGAAACAATTTTTGTTTCAACTGCAAGCTGAAATGTTGTCTTTATGCTCCCCGCCCGCACTGTGATTAACTCAACCCAGTGCAAAGCAAGCTTCCAACAGTCGAACGCGCGATCTGCGAACGCCTACGTGAGGCGCGCGAATTCGTCGGTGTCACTCAGGCGGAGTGCGCAAGGCAACTCGGCATTTTGCGTGGCACCCTTGTAAATTATGAAAGCGGGCGGTCGCCACTGCGCGTGAATCTCGCACTTCGCTTCTGTCGCACCTTCATCGTCAGCGAGGAATGGCTTGCCACCGGTCAAGTTCAGGTCTGTAGGGATGCACATCACGCAAATGGTTTCGATATGCTCTCAGAGCTAACGCCGGCAAAGCAGGGTATCAGCGTGTTTGAAACGCTCATCTACAAGAGGCTTTGCATGGATCTGTTTTCGGAAACGGCAACACATCCCACGAGCCCATCAGCGCTTTTTTCTACTGCATGGGAGGGAACGCTTGAGCCGATTTACAAAAGGCTCTTTGTGAACGCCGTTCCGTGGATGCCTCGATTAACCCTTCACGCCGAGGACGCTCCTCACATTGGGATTAATTTCCTCACTGCACTTCATCAACAAAGCTCGTTGATGATCAAATATTGGGCTGAGTTGAGGCAGAAATACGAAGGGCATATCTGGCAGACTTACGTTCTCTGCCTGTCTCAGTCGAGCCTCCAAGCGAATGCTCTTCTCATCACAGGTGACAACGCAAAACGCGTTGATCCGATGCGATGGATCAAACCTCTTTTCGAATACCCGTCGTTAGATGGGAAGCCGCCGCGCAAAAAGAAGTGATCTGCGCTCACTTCCGCTGGTTCACGACTTCCTGAAAGAGCGGGCCAGGCTGCGCGCTTTTGTGGGCGTCACTCGTATCTGGATCGAGAATGCTTGATTGCCTCCGTGATCTCTCTGCCAGTGTCGCGGCGCTTGAAGCTGACATTGCCGGCGAGTTGCGGCGTGACGAGTTCCCATCCGCTCTGGCTCAATTGCGCGGCCACGCTCTCAGCTGAGTAACAATCCTTCCCTTCGATCTGGTACCACTGGGCCGTGATTCCTTTCAGGTAATTGGAGCGATCCAGATAGCCCATGTCCACGGTGAGAAATTGCCAAACAGGCGCGGCGGCAACGGTTGGCGCTTCCGCCCTTGGTGTCGGTTTGCAAGCGACCAAGGCCACGACGAGCAACGCAAGCAAGAGAGTTTTCATTTCGTCTTTTGTCTGATGCGCCACGCGCGCCGAATTGTCAAAGCGGAAAGCGGCGCTTGACTATTGTTCCGTAAACCGCAACAAATAAATCCGTGACTCAACTCACTCTCAGGCGACTCTTGGAACGAGCGCGCCGGGCCACCGCGCAACGCGGTAAAAAATCGGCGCTGGCCAGTTCTTTGAAAGTGTCCCGTTCGCGTGTGACTGAATGGCTGTCCGGCTCGGTCGAGCCGGGCGCAGCCGTCGCCTTCCAAATGCTTGCATGGGTCGAAGCTGAGGAAGCCAAACAAAAAAGCCCTGGCAGTGCTACTAACACCACCAGAGCGGCGGCCCAACGGAGATCAAGTCGTGAAACAAAACCAACATCGAGCCGGCGGAAGAAATAACCGCCCGGCACAGTCTGAACAAGCCCGCAAAACTACGGGCAAACTCACCCCGGTCGCCCCGGCGGCCACGGAATGGAAACCGGATCGCGCCTGGCTAAGGGAACAGCGCGCCACCAAAGCGTTGCTCCAAAACCTCGGAACCATGCAAAGGCCGGTGGTCATTGCTCAAAGGCCCTCCGATGGGCGGTACTCTCCAGACCTCGCCGCCACAAATGACACGATCCTGTTTGCGCAGGGCAGCGACGGCAAAGAGCTGTTCTTCATGGAACATCAACTGTTCCCGAATAATCCACAGCGCGAGGTCACGATCATCGACCGCCGGAATGCGTTCGCCATCGTGATGATGTGGGTTACGCCCCGTTGCCTGTTCGATCACATGCTCAAGGTGCTCAAGAAAGGCGGTGCGATGTGAAAGCCAGCACCTACGAGCTTGAGAAATCATCGGGGTTTGAAATCGATTTGCTCAGGAACATTCGGGGCATGACGGCCGCACAGCGGGCCGAAACCGTCTGCGTTTTACGGCTCTATATCGATCTGATTCACAAGGCGGGGAACTTGGAACTGGGCGCGTTTCCTACCGAGGCACGCAACTGAGTATGCAACTCCCGTTTGAGTCTGACCGCGCGACGCTGTTCTTTGACGCGGAGACCGCGCAGGCCGTGCTCGTGCGCCGCGAGCACGGCCGCCATCGCAAGCAGCCGCGCAAGTTCAAAGATGCGCCGGCGGCGCTGCGCTGGTGCCTGGCTGAACGCTTCCACTTCGTGATGTTCTGGCCGCCCGCCACGCGCAGCAACTGAGCACCGCTAAACGCGTCTGCACCAACCCGCCGGAGTCGGCGGGGTTTTTGTTGGTTGGGTTTTATCTGGTAATCTAATCGACTGCGGCGCGGAATGCAGTTGACGCGTCCCAAAAAATGGGCTTGGAGGTTCGCAATGAGAACAGAAAATGAAATGCCGGATGATGGACACTTCGCTTGCGAATTGATCAGGCGACGCCTGGGAGAGCTTTCCCCCGAGATGACCTTTCGCGTGGGACCGACGCCAGGCAGTGGAACGGTTGGTGCGGGAACGAAGGTGCCGCACACAATCGAGATTCTGGGGCAGCGAACGCGGAACATCAGCCCGCGCCGGGCGAACAGTTTTATTGCCGTCGAATTGGTCGGAGAAGACTACTACCATGCGCAGCACGACGGCGGCGCTGATGATTTGCTCCGTGCGGTCGTCGCTCAAATCGACAAGGCGCTCAAGAAGGTGGGGCAGTAGGGCGCGCTTTCATTCCACCCATCCCGAAGTGCGTTGATCAGGCCAACTGTTTTCACATTGAGCAAGCGGCGGTAAATTGCTACACCGACATGATGGCAGACGTACCGGGTTCAGATTTGCTTAGCGGTATTCTTGGGGCCGTCCTTGGTGCTCTCGCTACCGTCTTCGTGACGGAACGCGCCCACAAGCACAACATGGCGGTGCAAGAGTGGCAGGCCAATCGCGAGGTTCATGGCGTGTTGGAGGCGCTAGACACAGAGCTGGTTGTCACCACCGAGGCTTATTCAGCGGTCATGGGGTCGATGATTGATGCAGCTCCAGAAGGTAAACCGTTCTTTGCAGAATTTGACCCACAAATGGAGTACTCGCTGACGTACAAAAACAACCTGCATGTCATCGGGCGCCTAGAGAATGAGCCGCTCCGAAAGTTGATCATCAACACCCATCTTCAATGGGCCTTTCTGTTCGAGCTGCTTTACAGCAATTCCAGAGCTACACGAAGGCAGCGGGATTGGGCGCTTCGGGGTGTCGAAACGAAAGACTCCGAGCTTAAGCAATTTTATGCGCACGTATCAGATGGTGTAACAGAACGCTTGAAGGAAATGCCTGCCAGGTTGAAGAAGCAACAGGCGCTCTGCAAGGAGTTGACAGCGCGCCAGACGAGGGAGATCGCGGATTACCGCATCGCTCATCCGCTCACGAAACCGCGGTGGTTCGATTTTTACGAACAGTGAGCGGGCGAGGCTTGCTGACTGGAATAAGTCATCACCAGAATTGGTGGCATCTTTTTTGAGTTACTTTTCCGGCCGAGTATGCCGATTCTCCCAAGCGAATGAATGCAGCGGTAAATGTACTGGGCGAGGTTTGCAAGGTGATCGGCGCGATCGTGCTGGTGATTTTGCTTGGCTGGGTGATCTTCGCGTTTGTCGATTCGCTCAGTCAGCCGCGCCTGGCCTTTGCTGGTGACGTGCCTCGCCTTGATGATGGCGACGAGAAGAAAGCTTTACCCGCGCCAGCCGCGCTCTCCAAAGAGATGACTGATCTGGCCAAGAGTGTTTCTGAAAGCGTGCCGTGGCCAAAGCAGGAGGCGTCCTGAGCGGCTCGTTGACTGGTGCTCTTCTAAAATCCCCGAGATGCAGCGTGCGATACGAATCGATCTGCTTGCTCCAAAATCCCTGATGGCGATGGGGCAGCCACCTGAAGGAGTTCAGGTCAGTGGACTGCGTAGCGAGATTCTCAATGGGCCAGCGCCGGAGCAGATTGCGCTGTACTTTCTCGTCACTGTGTCGGGCAACATCGCAATCAATGTGTTCTCGTCCTGGCTGTATGACCGCATTCGCAGCCACCAAGCCTCCCGCTTTCGAGTGCAGGGCCATGAGCCAAAGGACGCCGCCGATTTTGAGCGCATCGTGAGGGAGGAACTGGAGATCGGTAAGAACGACTAGCGCGCCCCGCCCTGCCGCTGCAACAGCCCGGCAGCCGCTGTGCAGCGACCCTGCGGGTCGTCAAAAACCCTGTCCGCTGTCCGCACTTTTTCTGCATTCTTGCATTTTTTGCCCCGCGCTGTTCCCAAACCACGCATCTCCTGTGTTTATAGGGTGTAATAGTTGGAACAGGGGGTTGCAAGAATGCGGGCGAGGGTTGGAAAAGTGCATTCTTGCATCTTGCTGTTCCAAAACCCCAATACTGCGTCAAAACCCCTGCATTCCGGTATGATCCGGCAAGATCCGGTCTAATCCGTGATCTGCAAGAATGCGAAGTCAAGACTCAAATGCCCTAATTGATGGTACCGGCGGAGGGGGTCGAACCCACACTCCCGTAAGGGAACCAGATTTTGAGTCTAGCGCGTCTGCCAATTCCGCCACGCCGGCAACCAAAAAAACCAAGATGTCAGCAGCGCCGGCACTTTGGCAGAATCAAACCAAACGGCAAGGTGATTCGCCCAGGCCCCGGAAACGAAAGTTGGCCAGGCACTGCGCGCCCAGCCACCCACGCGTTGACGAATTCAGCCCATCAACTCCATCTGTTTCGGGGTGAGAAACCACTCCAGTATCGCGGGGCTCGACCCGGGGCGATCGACCGTGACTTTACAAAGGCCGGCTTTCTTGAAGTTCATCGACAAATCGTCCCGGCCCAACAGCAGCCGCGAGCCGAGCCGCGACATATCCGGCTCGTGGCCGACCAACAAAACGCTATCGGGCGCGAGCCGGAGGCCGGTGATTTGGAAGAGCATCTTCGCGCTGGAAGCCCCAGGCGCGAGATGTTCAGTCACCTGCAATCGTCGCTTCAGGCGCAGGGACCCAGCGATAATTTCCGCAGTCTGAAGCGCGCGCACCAGCGGACTGGAGAGAATCACATCGAAAGAAAGCTTCATGGCACGCATCGCTTCGGCCACGCGACCTACTTTGCGCCGGCCTTCGGTGGTCAGCGCACGCTCTTCGTCCGGTCCGCGGTGCGCGCCGCGCTCGGTGGCAAGGCCGTGACGAAGAAGATAAATATCCATGGGCTACTCCATTTTCCCGCGGGTGGACCTTAACGGCCAGAATTTGAAGACGTCGTTGGCGCGACGGAGACAGCCATTCACATGCCGAACATGCCGGCGAACGAGCCAGCGCCGGAACGGCAACACTTCGGTCGCTTCAACTCGTTCCTTCGCGATGAGTTTATCGACGCGAGAGAGAAATACATCGGTGTCCTGCAATTCCCCCAGCACGTCCTGGAACGCCTTCATCGCAGCCAGACGACGCCGGGTGATTTCAGGAAAGAGGAGCGGCATGGATTCCATCATGTAGCGGAAGGATTTGAACGCAACGCGGGTGTGATGAATCGTGGCCGGGTCGGCAGCGTTCATAAGCCGCCGGCATTCAACGACGCGGGCAAAAGCAGCATCCACATTGCGGATGATGGTCCTCCGATCCAGGCGCATCCATTCCGGATTCTTCCCGCCGAAATGGAGCCGCTCGATGAGCAGCTCAACCACGCGCCTGGGCCGCCGGATTTTCACCCGCCGAATGCGTCGCTCCGCTTTGCGCTGGCATCGTTGCTCGTGCTTCACGGTGACCTTGCGAATGGCATCAGACCCGCGAATGACGCGGCCTTCCTTTTGGAGGATGAGCAGTTGCACCTGCGCGTCACGCAGCCGATCGAACGTGTCGAGGTGCCGCTTGATGGATTGACGAGCTTTTTCCAACGCACGCCGCTGGACGAATACGCGAAGCAGTTCCAAATGGGCCGCGAGCCGTCTCGCTTCGATGCGCGAGGCGTGAATCGAGGCCTCGGAGAAGTCCCGCTGGCAACGCTTGAGCGCCTTGCTATAACGCCTCCACTGCCGATTCAAAGCTGTGGCCAGCGCATTTTCCCAGTTCCTCATTCGGCCGGTGAGTTTTCCTACTGCTCCAGTTCCTTGATGGTTTTCACTCCCGGCAGCCGGGCGAGCTCGTTCAGGAACTCACGATAGTGACGCCGATGCAGCCGGCAGTGCAGCGTCGCGCGCACGGTGCCGTCCGGCGCGGGTTCGCCGGCGTCCAGCCGGCTGCCGGCGTGAAAGTCCTCCATGATCATCTCAATCTGAACCCGGGTCTTGCCTCCGTTTGCTTCAAAGGCGAGCTCGATCCGGGACTCCCGTTCAGATCCCAGGGCGCGCGTTTCCAGCGCCAACGCCGCCGTCAATACCAGCCGCATCAGCAGGCTCAATCCCAACCCCGCGCCGGCGTAACCGGTGCCAACAATCATGCCGGTGGCGGCAATCGCCCAGATCGTTGCCGCCGTGGTCATTCCCCGGATGATTCCTGAACCGTGCAGAATCGCGCCCGCGCCGAGAAATCCAATGCCGGTTACGATCTGTGCCGCCACGCGGCCGGAATCGCCGGTTGTGGTCGTGAACGCGTAGGAAGCCATGGTAAAGCTGGTTGACCCAAGGCAGACCAACACCAGCGTGCGCAACCCGGCGGGTTTGTCCTTCCGCTCCCGCTCCAAGCCGACCACCGCGCCGCAGCCGACCGAGACCAGCGACAACACAATCTGCAGCCAGGGTGCGGGAATCAACCCGCGCAAATCCCCAATGAGCCAAGGCCAAAGCATGACTCCGTTTAGGACGCGATCTTCATTTCGGCAAGGTGAATGAAGACGAGGTCGTGAGCGATGTCATGCTATGTTTTGCTATGTTTTGCTACTCCGGCCCTGTCGCCACCGGCAAAGGCTTCACGTGCCAGATGCGCTCGCAGTATTCACGAATGGAACGATCGGAGCTGAACTTGCCCATGCGGGCCACGTTCAAGATGCTCATACGCGCCCACGCCGCCGGATCCCGCCAGAGCACATCCGCCTGAGCCTGACAATCGAGGTAGGGCTGAAAATCAGCGAACAACAGGTAAGGATCGTGATGGAGCAGCAAGTCCACCAGCGGGCGAAAAAGGTCCGCGTCGCCCTGGGAGAAGGTTCCACCCGCAATCGCGTCGATGACTTCGCGCAACGCGGCGTTCTGCTCGTAAAGGGCACGCGGATTATAACCACGCGCCTTCACCTCCGCGACCTGTTCCGTGTTGAGCCCAAAGAGAAAGAAGTTTTCCGCCCCGACTTCCTCGCGAATCTCCACATTCGCGCCGTCCAGGGTGCCGATGGTGAGCGCGCCGTTGAGCGAGAACTTCATATTGCCGGTGCCACTTGCTTCCTTACCGGCGGTGGAAATTTGCTCGGAAAGATCGGCGGCGGGATAAACGTGGTGGGCGTTCTTCACGTTGTAGTCCGGGAAGAACACGACGCTGAGCCGTCCGCGCAGCATTGGATCATGGTTCACAACTCCGGCCACACCGTTGATGAGGCGAATGATCAGCTTGGCCATGAGATACCCGGGAGCGGCCTTGCCGCCAAAAACAAATGTCCGGGGCGCGAGTTTGGCGGACGGGTCACGCTTGAGCGTGAGATAACGATGCACGATGTGAAGCACGTTCAGGTGCTGCCGTTTGTATTCGTGGATGCGTTTGACCTGGATGTCGAAGAGCGACGCCGGATCCACTTCAATTCCGGTCCGCGTGACGATGAGCGCGCCGAGGCGGCGCTTGTTGTCGAGCTTAACCTCGCGCCATTGCTTCTGAAACAACCCATCGTCCGCAAACGCCTCGAGTTTGCGCAAACGGGTCAAGTCGCTCAGCCAGCCTTCACCGATGTGCCCGGTGATGAGGCGGGCGAGCCCGGGATTGCTCAAGGCAACGAAGCGGCGCGGAGTCACGCCGTTGGTCACGTTACAGAATTTCTCCGGCCACAGCTCAGCGAAATCATGCAGGACAGTGCGCCGGAGCAGGTCGGAGTGGAGCGCAGCGACGCCATTGACATGATGGCCGCCGACCGTGGCGAGGTTGGCCATGCGCACGCAGCGGCCGCCGGTTTCATCAATGAGCGAGAGGCGCGCCACTTTACCTTCATCGCCGGGAAAACGCGCGCGCACTTCATCGAGAAAACGACGGTTGATTTCGTAAATGATTTCCAGATGACGCGGCAGGAGCGAGCCCAACAATTCGACCGACCATTTTTCCAACGCTTCGGGCAACAGGGTGTGGTTCGTGTAAGCAACCGTCCGCTGCGTGACGTTCCAGGCCGTGTCCCAATCCAGCTGATGCTCGTCCACGAGCAGGCGCATCAGTTCGGCGACGGCAATGGCGGGGTGGGTATCGTTAAGCTGCACCGCGAAACGGCTGTGAAAACCTTCCGGGCGCCCGTCGAACAGCAGGTGCAGGCGCAACATGTCCTGGAGCGAGCAGGAGACGAAGAAGAACTGTTGCTGGAGCCGCAGCCGTTTGCCCTGCGCGGGCTCGTCGTTCGGATACAAAACCTTGGTGATGTTCTCCGACTCCATCTTCGCACCCACGGCGCGCAGATAATTGCCCTGGTTGAACGCCGCGAAATCGAACGACTCGACAGCTTCGGCTTTCCAGAGCCGCAGCGCGTTGCATGTGCCGACGCGATAACCGAGAATGGGTGTGTCGTAAGCAATGCCCTTCACGACTTCATACGGAATCCAGCGCACGCGATGCCGACCTTGTTCGTCGGTCCACGCTTCGGTGCGGCCACCGAATTTCACGTCATAGGTAAGCTGGGGGCGGTTGATTTCCCACGGATTGCCGAAGCGCAGCCATTTGTCGGTGATCTCGGCCTGCCAGCCATCGCGAATCACCTGATCGAAAATGCCGAATTCATAGCGAATGCCGTAGCCGATGGCCGGCACTCCGATGGAGGCGAGCGAATCCATGTAACACGATGCGAGCCGTCCCAGTCCCCCGTTGCCAAGGCCCGGTTCCTCCTCTTCTTCAATCAAAGCGTTGAAGTCAATTTCGAGTTCCGTCATCGCCTGACGGGCCGCGTCGGTGATGCCCAGGTTCAACAGGTTGTTGGCGAGATGCGGTCCGGGCAAAAACTCGGCGGAGAAGTAGGCCACGACCCGGGAGTCTGTTTCGGCCGCGGTTTCGAGCGTCTGCACGCACCGCCGAAGCATCCGATCACGGACAGTGAGCGCGAGCGCCGTGTAAGCGTCGTGCCGCGTGACTGTCGCCAGCGCGCAGCCCAGGCCGAACAACAGGTTCTCGACGAAACCCTGCTTGATGTCCGCCGCGGTCAACCCCGTGCGAGCCGAATTGGCACTGGCGTAATCGGAATAATGAGGGCGCCTGACTATTCCAGGATGCGCGACGGGAGCCTGAGCGTCGGTTCCACGGGTGAGGCTGCGGCTGTTCTCGTCAGTGACTCGTGTCGTCTTCATAATGAATCTGGATTAACATCTCCATTGGAGCGAAGTGCAGGCCTTATCCTTGATCGCGAACGCCCGTCCATCGCCGCTCCGAAGGCAGGCAGGCTCAATGAGTTTCTTCCCGGCTTCGGGCAGGATGAAGCGATCATCCGCCAGCAAAATGCGCGTCAGGTTCATTTAGATTTCCTCCCGCCGGTGCGCTGGTAACAAAACCGACTACCTCCGGCCACCTCCACCACGCGGCGAAACACGGGGGCTGGATGGAATAGATGGCCGAGGCGAGGGGCTAGGCTGCGTGGATGCGGAAGGCGGCGACGAAGACGGAAGCTGGGAAGCCGAAGGCGGCCGTTGGGTTCCCGGCGGGTTGGCGATGGGATGTTCGGGGCGCGGATTGGAATCGCCCCCACCGCTTCCGGGCGGACGATCCCCTCCCGACGGCGGGGGCGTGACGATGATGTCAACGTCATCGTGGTAGTCTCCGTAATACCACGGGTCATAGAACACGGCGCCGTAATAAACTGCGGTCGCGGGCGGACCGCCGCCATCGGTGCTTTCACAGCCCGTAAACAGGCCCACCAGCAATGAGATGGCGATGAGCGGCACTGAAAAGACTGGTGCTTTCATGTCATTGCCCTCCTTTCATCAAGTTGGGACGCCATTCCATGATGCCCACGGCCGCGCCCGTAGGGTCGGCGATGACGGCGATGCCGCCGCCCAGGATCTCCGGCTTGGGTTCGACGAGCACGGTGCCGCCGAGTTGCTTTGACCTGGCGGTGGTTTCGCTGACGCTTTTCACGCGCACGTAGGGAAGCCAGGTGGGATTTACGTCCGGCCGCTTCGTCACCAGCGTGCGCACCGTGGCACGGGCGTAACCCTCGCTCGAGAGAATGTAATCGTTCAGCCGGTTGGGCGCGGGGTTGTCGAGAACCTCGTAGCCCGCGACGGCACGATAAAATTCGCCCGCCTTCTTCGCGTCACGACTCTGCAATTGAATCCAAATCCAATCCCCCGGCTCAGCGAGCACATCTTCGGGATCGCCGGCGCTGGATTTCATCACGCCGAAAATCGCCCCTTCCGGATCGGCAAAAACGGCCTGCTCGCCCCGCTTGGGAAAGTCCTTTGGAGGCGCGAGGACACGACCGCCGGCCTTGGTCACGGCGCGCCCGGCCTTCTCAACGCTGGGCACGGAAATGTAGCCATACCAGCGCGGCTTCGCTTTCGGATCGTTCGCGGGACGCGGCTTCTGGAACATGCCGCCCAGCGGCTGGCCGTCGTTCATGGCGATGACGTAGGCTCCCGTTCCCCAAAACCGCCAGCCGAACACTTGGGCGTAGAAGGACCGCGCCTTTGCCACGTCATCGGTGACGAGATCCGCCCAGATGAATTTGCCGGGCAGGCGCGGATTTCCCCTGGCCGTGGTAAGCGGCGGCAGATCTGCTTCGCCAGCGCTGGCGCGTGAGGCGAAAACAGCGAAGCTGACGATGACAACAATGACGCGAGGCAGCTTTCTTTTCATAAGCGCGCCAGTCCTTTACTTCTTGGCCTTCTCGACCGAAACAGCGAGGGCTTCGGTGAAGGTCACGACGACGATGTCGCCCAAGTGAAGCTTCTCCAACCGGCTCACGTCGCGCGCACGCACATCCAGGTAATTGCCGCGCGGCCCCTTGAGCGTCACCATACGCGTCGGGCGCTCCAACCCCTCGACCGTGGCGACGACGCGAATCACACGCAAGCCACCGGCGGCGGGAGAAGTGCCCTTGGGCGCCCTGGCCGCGCCTTCCACGACCACGAGCGGATTTTTCTTTTCCTCCTCCGTCGGTTCGCGCAATTCGCTGGCGATGGAAATATAGTACTTCGCGGTGATGTCGTCGCCCACCTTGACTTCGTTGAGACGTTTCACCGCCTTGTCCACACTGAGAGTGTGTTCGTTGCCGAGGGGACCTTTGACCGTAAGTTCACGTTTTTCGACATCCACGGCCAGCACCCTGGCCGTCACGGAGACGAGCACTTCGTCTTCCACGGACATGTTATGCATCGCGGGTTTTTCGGCGGCCGGCACCGCGACCACCGTTCCCAGCGCCATCGTGGCGACGCAAAGCCATTGGGAGAGAGACAGGTTTTTCATGAGTTCTTCGTGGTTATTTTTGTTTGTTTTTGTGACTAGAAATTGTCGGGTGGATCCGAGCATCACTTTGTTTCGGGAACGGCCGCCGCGGGCTCGGTTGCCGGCGCAGCATCCGGCTCGGCGGCGGATTTTCGCGCCAGCCATTCATGAACGATGCGATAGGCCACAGCCAGCAGGGTTGGGCCAAGGAACACACCAATAAAACCAAATGCGATGGCGCCGCCGAGCACGCCAAAGAGAATGAGCAGGAACGGCATGTCACTGCCGCGGCTGATGAGCCACGGCTTGACGAAGTTGTCGATGCTGCTCACACCGATTCCCCAGATTACCATGAAGATGCCCCAACCAGTCGAACCTTCATGGAACAACCAGCCGGCCGCGGGAATCCAGACGAGCGGCGGACCCATCGGCACCACGGAGAGAAAAAAAGTCAGCAGCGTGAGCACTCCCGCCCCCGGCACGCCGGCGATCATGAAGCCCAATCCGGCAATCACCGCCTGGACCAGCGCCGTGCCCAGGATGCCATAGACCACGCCGCGCACGGTGCTGGCCGCGAGGTCCAGCAGGAAAACACCCCGATCGCCTCCGATGCGGACAATGGCGGCCTTCAACCGCTCGGCGAGATTTCCACCGTCGCGGAACAGGAAGAAAGCGACGAAAATACTCAACGTCATTTGAACGAGTCCCGCACCGAGCAATACGCCCAGGCTGAGAAATCGATGGCTGGCGGGCTCGATAAGGCGCTTCGCCACGGCCAGCAGCTTGGTGCTGTCGGCGGCGAGGTCCTGCCAATATTGAACGGCGCGGTTTCCGATACCCGGGACCTTGTGCAGCCACTCAGGCGGCGCGGGCGGGCCGGCATCGATCCATTTCTTTACGGCAGCGGTCAACGCGCTGACGTGGTCCGCCAGGGTCGCGCCCACGACAACGAACGGGATGAGGATGATAAGAATCATCCCCAGCGAAAGCAGGGTGGCGGCCAGGGTCCGGCGGTTTCCGACCAGCTTGAGGAGGCGCTGGTAGAGCGGCCAACTGGAAAAGCAGAGCACCACCGCCCACAAAAACGAGGACACAAAAGGCAGCATGACCAGCGCACAACCCGCGGCCAGCAGGATCAAAATGAACCAGCCCAGGTTTTGTTCCAGTCTTGTCCGAACGGCGCTCATCAAATTGTTCCCCGGTTTACTCCGTGGCCGATGGTCCCGCGGTTGAAGGCGGACTGGTTTGCCGGCCCGGTGCACTCTGCAACTCATCGAGCAGATCGGCAATGGATTTGCGGCGGCCAATGTGGCCGACCTTTTCCTCAAGGCCCTCGACGCGCAAAAAGTCGCGCACAGTGGAACGAGCCTCGACGATGCGGAACTCGATGCCATCGGCGGTCAATTCGCGCTGCAACTCGTTGAGCATCCCGGCCCCGGCGAGATCGACGACAGGCGCATTCGAGAGATCGCACACCACCAGCTTGACGGGTTCGGGCGCGGCGAGGAGTTTTGATGCAATCGTATCGTGGACGTGTTCGACGTTGAAATAGAGCAGCGAGGACTCGATGCGAACGATGAGCGCACCGGGAATGCGCTCATTGTCCGGGTGGCGATCCAGGTCCGAGAAGCGTGGCGTGCCAGGGATGCGCCCGAGGAAGGCGACGTTGGGATTGGAAGCGCGGCGCAAGAGCATGATCATGGAAATGACGACCCCCAGCATCACACCGCGCAGCAGTCCGGAGCAAAGGACGCCCGTCACCGCGGCGATGGCGACGACGAATTCACCACGATGAAAACGCCAGAGCCGGCGCAATTCCGCAACCTTGAGCAGGCTGGCGACGGCGAAGATCACGATGGCAGCAAGCACAGGCTGCGGCAGATTGCGCAGCATCCCGGACAAAAACAGCGCGACGACCAGCACAATGAGCGAGGCAACGAATCCCGAGAGCGGAGTGCGCGCGCCACCGCTTTCATTGACGAGCGATTGCGACATGCCGCCGCTGACGGGAAAGGCCTGGCCAAATCCGGCGGCGAGATTCGCTCCCGCGAGCGCGAGAAACTCCTGATTGCTGTCAAGGCGATAGCCGTGCTTCTGCGCGAAAGTGCGGCCGATGGCGACGGTTTCGACCGCACCAAGCAGAAAACACGCGAAGGCCAGCGGCAACAGTTCGTTGAGGTCGCTCCAGTGCAAAGCGGGCAAGCCAAAGGCCGGCAGACCTTGCGGCACTTCTCCGAGAACCTTTACGCCGTGATGGCCGAGGTCAGTGAGCGAGGCCACAACAATACCGCCCACCACGACAACGATGGCGACGGGCCGGTTGGGCAGAAATTTTTTCCCGAGAATCAAAATCGCCAGCGCTGTCCCGCCCAGCGCGAGCGACATCAGGTTCGTATCGCGGAGATGCGAGACAAAACCCCAGAGGCGCTCCCAAAAGTTCCCATGGGAGCCGGAGAGGCCAAACAGCTTGGGGAGTTGCGTGCTGGCGAGATAGAGCGCGACGCCGGACTTGAACCCGATCATCACCGTCTCGGAAATGAACTTCACGATCACGCCGGCTCGGAGCAGCCAGGCGACGAAGGCGATGGCACCGACCAGCAGGGCCGTGCCCGCCGCAAGCGCTCCAAAACGCGACGGGTCACCGGCCGCCAGCGCGCCCAGCGAGGAGCCCATCAACAAGGAGATGGCCGACGTAACGGTGATGGCGGTGTGCCGCGAACTGCAAAAGATCCAGAAGACCAATCCGGAAAAGAGGCAGGCATAAAGCCCGGCTTGCGCAGGCAACCCGGCCAGCGACGCGTCGCCCAAGCCGGCGGGCAGGAGATACGCAGCGAGAGTGAGACCCGCGACGATGTCGCCCCGAAACCAGGCCGGTTGATAAGAACGGAGCCAGCCGAGCGCGGGAACGCAACGCATCCAGATGGAGGCCGGCGCTGCGCTATGATGGACTCCACTCATGGCATGGGCGATTAGAGGTTCATCATGGTCATGGCGCGTTGAGTTTTTCGTGGATGCTCCTCACGTCTTGCTGACACAGCAGCAAGGGGACAAAGGCCGTTTTTCACGGGAGTCTTCATAGCGCGAAACAAGAATCACTGTCGCCAGCGGGGCTCCCAATAACAAACGTCCCACGCATCATCCCAGGAGATGCGAAATCTGCCATTCACGCCCGGGTTCTGACTCTTTCTCAAGGAGGCCAAAACCACTTCACCCGGAGGCGGCGCGTCAGAAATTGAACACCAGGCTTGTGGTGACTCCGTTGAAGTCACGGCCGAACACATAACCCAACCGCAACCGGGTTCGGTCATACTGCATGTTCCCGTCATCGCGAGTCAGTCGAAAAGCTACGCCAACCTCGGAGAAGCTCTGCATGTAGAGCTCGGTGCCAAACAGGTGCATGTAGTTGCCGTAAACTGTCCACGCCGTGGTCTGGCCAAACACCCGAAACGGCAATGCCCCGGACAAGTCCAATCCCGTGCCCAGAGGATAGTTCCCGACATCATAGGTGGTGCTGTAACCGTCAACCTTGATGCCGTCGATGGTATGGATATAACCCGCCATCACTCCCCAACCCAGGGTGAGCTTGCCGAAGTCCCGGCGCATATAGCTGGTCAACGAGGCGGAATACATGGCCGCGAGCGCACCGACCGAGACCGAACCGACGGCGCCGCCGCGTCCGAAAGCGCTGAGATGCCACCAATCGTTCACCCGGTACTGCACCCCGACTCCCGGGAGGAACATAATCGATTCGGAACTTTCCGTGAACGTGCCGACAGTCGGGACATCCAGCAACATGGCCCAGTGGGGGTCCTGGAAATTGAAAACGGCCCCCAGATTCAACGCCACGGCATTCACATGGAAGTCATTGCCCTGGTTAGCTCCCCCATAGCTGACTTCGGCGCGAAACAGATTTGAGGGGGCGGCGGGGTTGGTTCCGGAGGTTACCGGCACCCACGGATCGCCCAACGAGCGATTAAAGTCCGCCATCACCATCTGGCTTTGCAGACTGTTGGGGTTGCCGGCCACGGGATCCACGGGCGAGAGATTCACCACGCCATTCAGGAGCTTTTCCAGGGCTTTGTTGACCGAAACCTCCTTCGAATTCACGGTGGCAGTCACGCCCGCCCGCCCGCCCCGGCCGTTCAACCAGTGTTCCAGCAGTTTCCGGCTTTCATTCCGGTCGGCCCCCTGAAATTGCACGTCGATCCCGAGCACCGGGATCGAGAGGCGCAGAGTCCTGGACCCGGCGCTGTAGCCGAGATGCGCCTTGACGCCGCGCAGGTCCACCGCCGCGCTGACCGCTGACTCGCCGGGCACATAGCCGGAAAACATCCCCCTCAGGGACATATCATCGAAAAGCTCGGACAGATTCCGGATGTCGTTGACTCCGTTGCGGACCGTGCTGGCGCCGTCCACGGATATCTGGAAAGTGAAGAGATCGCCGGCCTTCGCCTGATGGCTCAGGAGGCAGGCAAAAATCAGAACCGCGAGGCAGAGCCTTGGCGCGATTGGGAGAACGGCAGGCGATCGTTTTGCATTCATGTCAGGAATTGGTTCGTATGATGCTCATTGCAACTGATGACGTGCATGGAAGCAACCGAATCCTGCCAGATTCAGTTCAATACTTCTGCGGAATGAACTTCCGATGCTTCATCGTCGCCATATCGTCGTAAGCACCTTTCATCGAGCGCCTGGGCAGCTTCACTTTCTCGCGCGGCACTTTCTTGTAGGGAATCAGGCTCAGGAGGTGATGAATGGTGTTGAGCCGGGCGCGCTTCTTGTCGTCCGAGATTACGATGTGCCACGGCGCGTGCTTGGTGTCGGTGGCATCGAGCATCCGGTCGCGGGCGCGGGAATACTCGAACCATTTGCTGCGCGAGGGCAGGTCCATGGGACTGAGCTTCCACTGTCGCACCGGATCGGTGATGCGGGCCTCGAAGCGGCGGCCCTGTTCCTGGTCGCTGACTTCCAGCCAAAACTTGATGAGGATGATGCCGCCTTCGACAATGTAGCTCTCCATCAACGGGCAAAGTTCGAGAAAGCGTTTGTACTGTTCCTTCGAGCAAAACCCCATCACGTGCTCAACCCCGGCCCGGTTGTACCAACTGCGATCATAGATCACGATTTCCCCGGCCGCCGGGAAATGCTGCATGTAGCGCTGAAAGTAGAGCATCGTCTTCTCGCGGTCGGACGGGGCCGGCAAGGCGACGAGCCGGAAGACGCGGGGGCTGACGCGCTCAGTGATGGCCTTGATGGTCCCGCCCTTTCCCGCCGCGTCGCGGCCTTCAAAGATGACAATGACACGGAGGCCCTTGTGCTTGACCCATTCCTGGAGGTGGCAAAGCTGGGCTTGAAGTTTACGCAGTTCCTTCTCGTATTTCTTGCGCTTCAAAGGCGCAGCCGGGTCAGAAGTTTTCATAAATCATTTCGTTCAGTTGACGGGGACGGGGTTTGCACGGTTGTGGACTCTGCCTGGGGAGTTGCAGTCTCGGGGTTGCCGGCGCCGGTCTCGGACAGAGCAGGCGCCGGTGTCTGCTCGGCTGCGGGCAGCGTTGGAGCAATACCGGGAGTGGCCCGCACTTTTCGGCTCCGGACCACTGGTTTCTTCCGGGGAGCAGTCGAGGATTTGACGGCCGATTTAGTTGCACCAGTCTTCTTGCGCGTTACGGGCCGGGCTTCAGCCGTGGCCCTCGCAACTGCTTGGGCCAGCGCCTCGCGAATCTCGACCAGGTTTGCCTTGGCCTCTTTCGCATCTCTCTTGGCGCGCTTAGCCAGGAGTCGCGCCAGTTTGCGCCGACGCTTGGCCTGGCTGAGGGATTCCTTGGCCTGTTTCAAGTTTGATTCCGCAGCGGCCACGCGAATGCGCAGCAACGCGACCTGACTGATCCGTTCGGGACCCTGTCTTTCGCGGCTCAGTGTTTTCATATAAAAATTCCGATGGGCGTCACGGCCTCGGGGTGGCGCTGGCGTGCTCCGCAACTGGCCCGGCCCAGCCGCCACCGAGGGCGCGATAAAGCTGAATGACACTGAGGAACTCGTTGCGCCGCGCCTGCGCCAGGACGAGTTCGGCGCTGAAGAGTTCCTGTTCATTGTAGAGCACTTCCAGGTAGCTGGTGACGCCGCCCTCGTAACGCACACTGGCGAGTTCCGTCGCATCGCGATTCGCTTGCGTCCGCTCCTCCTGCTTCGCCCGAAATTCGCGCGTGCGTTGGAAGGCCACGAGGCCGTCGGAGACCTCGCGAAAAGCGCCTTGCACCGCCTGCTGGTAGCGTGCGAGGGATTCCTCGAAACGAGCCTTCGTTGCTTGAAGGTTGCCGCGCAGCCGGCCTCCAGTGAACAGAGGAACCGTGACAGCCGGACCGAACTGCCACGTTTTGGCCGCGCCCGTGAACAAGTCAGAGAGCGCCACGGTCTGGTAGCCGTAAAAGCCCGTGAGCGTGACCTGCGGATAAAATGCCGCCTTGGCCTGACCGATGTCAGCATTGGCGGCGACAAGTTGCTGCTCGGCGAAGCGCAGGTCGGGACGTCGCTCAAGCAAAGCCGACGGCAAACCAGCCGGGACTTCGGCGCGCAATTTCTGCAAGGTCAAGGCGACGCCACGCTGGATGTCGCCAGGGTTGCGACCGAGCAGGATGCTCAGGAGATTCTCCTGTTGCTCGATGCGACGGTGAATGTCCACAATGGAAGCCTCGGCGCCGAAGACCAGGATCTTCGCCTGATACACATCCGCCATCGAGGCGACGCCGCCTTCCGCGCGTGACCGGGTCAACTCGAAGGAATTGGTGCGGATCGAATAGGTGCGCTGGGCGATATCGAGTTCCAGATCGAGTTCCAGGAGATCCAGATACGCCGTGGCCACCTCGGCGACGAGGGTCTGCCGCACGGTGTGCCCGGCCTCGACCGTCGCCAGCAACTGGGCTCGCGCCGCCTCGTTCGCGCGACGGATGCGGCCCCAAAGGTCCACCTCGTAGGCGGGCATGGAAAGAAACACGTCCCCGTATTCCCGCTTCGGATTCACGCCGGGAGGAACGACCGTCGCGCCATTTTCCGAGGCGCGGCTGGTGACGAGATCACCGCCGGCATTGACCGTCGGCAAGAATTGGGAGCGGGTAATGCGCACGGCGGCCTCGGCCTGCAACACGCGCGCCGCGGCAATCTTGACGTCCCAACTGTTGGTCAGGGCCTCGGTCAGGTAGGCCGTGAGTTGCGGGTCGTTGAACGTGTTCCACCAACCGAGGTCGCCGAAGGAGGTCTCACTCGGCGGGGGATTGGTGTCGGACGCGGCGGTTCGGAAGGTCGCGGGCGCATTCACGGCCGGCCGTTTGTAATCCGGACCGACGGCGCAACCAGCCACGAGCAAGAGCGCCAGGCTGAAAGGAACCGATGGATGGCGAAGGATGGCTTTCATCGTTCAGCGAGATTTATTTTTCGCCAGCAACGCACGTTTCGCGACGGCGAGTTCCTTGAGTTTGTCCTTATCGACTTTCGGGTAGGCCAGATCCAAGGACGCCAGCGTGTCGATGACGGCGGCGGCCACCACGACGCGGGTGAACCACTTGTTGTCGGCCGGCACCACGTACCACGGCGCGTGCTTCGCGGCGGTCTGGCGAATTACATCCTCGTAAGCCTCCTGATAATCGTTCCAGAAGCCGCGCTCGTTCATGTCGGCGGAGGAGAATTTCCAATTCTTCTCGGGGTTCTCCAGCCGCTCCATGAACCGTGCCTTCTGTTCTTTCTTCGAGACGTGGAGAAAGAATTTGCAGATGACGACACCGTTGTTGGTGAGATACCGCTCGAAGTTGCGGATGTCACGAAAGCGATCGTCCCAGATCCTTTTCGTGATGAGTTCGGTCGGGAGTTTCTGCTTCGCCAGATATTCCGGATGCACACGGACGACGAGCGTCTCCTCGTAGTAACTGCGGTTGAAAATGCCGATGTGGCCGCGATTGGGCAGGCACTTCATGCAGCGCCAGAGATAATCATGATCGAGATCGTCGCTGGTCGGTCCCTTGAAGGAATAGACCTGGCAACCCTGCGGATTGACACCAGACATGACATGCTTGATCGCCCCATCCTTACCCGCCGCGTCCATCGCCTGAAAGATCAGGAGCACCGCCCATTTGTCCTGCGCGTAGAGCTTGTCCTGAAGTTCCGCCAGCACCGGGACACCCAAGGCTAGGGCTTCCTTGGCGCGCGGCTTGTCCTCAGACTTCAGGCCGAGCGTGTCGTCCGGTTCAACATCCTTGAGCCGGAATTTGTCGCCATTCGTGACTCGGAACGGCGCTGCGAATTTTCGCGCCCGCTTGAGGAAGGCCTTGGTATTCATCAGTGCGCCCCTCCTGTTTCCGGCGCCGCCGCAACCGCCGGCGCTGGAGCCGCAACCGGCTTCTTTTTGCCCCCGCGCTCCACAAGTTTCTGCACGAACACATAACAGACCGGGATGATGAACAGGCCGACGACGGTGGCGATGGTCATGCCATACACCACGCCCGTCCCCATGGTGCTGCGAGAGGCCGCGCCGGAACCTTTGGCTACCATCAGCGGCACACAGCCGAGAATGAAGGCGAAGGAGGTCATCAAGATAGGGCGCAGGCGCAGCCGCGAGCCCTCGACCGCAGCATCGAGAATCTCGACGCCTTCATCGCGTTTCATCTTGGCGAATTCGACGATGAGAATGGCGTTCTTGGCTGACAATCCGATGAGCATCACCAGACCGATCTGCGCATACACGTTCATGTCGAAGTTGCGCACCAACATGCCGAACATCAGGCCGAGGATGACGGTGGGCGTGGCCAGCAGGACCGCGAAGGGCAGCCCCCAGCTCTCATACTGCGCCGCCAGCAACAGGAACACGAACAGGATTGCCATGCCGAAGATGACCGCGGCCTGGCCCTCGGACTTCTTTTCCTGGAGCGTGAGGCCGGACCATTCGTAGCCGACTTCGCTGGGCATGGTTTTCATGACTTCCTCGATGGCCTTGATGGCCTGCCCGGAGCTGAAGCCGGGAGCGGAAGCCCCCATCAATTCGGCGGCATTGTAGAGGTTGAAGCGGGAGACGTAGTTCGGTCCGCTCATGGTCGTAATCTTGACGAGTGTGCTGAGGGGAACCATGCCGCCATCATTGTTGCGCACATAGAACTTGCCGATGTCGGCAGGCTGGCTGGTGAAGTTCGGCTCGGCCTGGAGGAAGACTTTATAGACGCGGCCAAAGCGGACGAAGTCGTTAATATACAAGCCGCTCAAGTAGGTTTGCAGCGTCGCAAACACAGAGTTCACCGGCACGCCCAGGGTGCGGGCCTTCTCGCGATCGAGTTCGACCTTCACCTGCGGCGAGATCGGATTGAAGGTGGTGCTGACGCGGGCAATCTCCGGGCGCTTGGCAACCTCGGCCTGGAGCTGCTGGACATAGCCGGCCAGTTGCTGGATCGAACCACCGGAACGATCCTGCAATTGCATGCTGAAGCCGGAGACATTGCCGTAACCCGGCAACGGCGGCGGCCCAAACGCCATCGCTCGCGCGCCGGGAATGGCGGCAAATTTCCTGTTCCACTCCTGCACGAGAGCATTGGCATGCAGCGCAGGCGTTTTGCGTTCCTCCCAAGGTTTCAAGCCGATGAACATCATGGCCGAGTTGGGAAAGTTCAGCGAGTTGAGGATGTTGTAACCGGCGAGACCCACGGCTGAACGGACGCCTTCGGTGTTCGACACGATTTTTTCCACCTCCTTGAGGATTTCGTCACTGCGCTGGAGCGACGCGCCCTCGGGCAGTTGGACGGAGACGAAGAGGTAGCCCTTGTCCTCGTCGGGAATGAACCCGCCGGGCACAACCTTGCCGAGCAGCCAGACGCCCACCACCACCGCCACCAAGAGCAGCATGGAGAACGTGGCCTTGCGGGCCAGGGTGCCGACGATGCGGCCGTAGCTGGTGCTCAGCCAGTCGAAGAATTTGTTGAAGCCTTTGAAAAACTTCGCGATTGGGCCCTTGCCGGGCTTCGGTTTCTTGAGCATCAGCGCGCACAAGGCGGGGCTCAGCGTCAGGGCGTTGATGACCGAGAAAACCACCGCGATGGCGATGGTAAGGGCGAATTGCTTGTAAAGCTGGCCGGTGACACCGCCCATGAAGGCGACAGGCACAAACACGGCGCACAAGACGAGACCAATGGCCACGACCGGGCCGGAGACTTCCTTCATCGCCAGCCGGGTTGCCTCCACCGGCTCCTTGCCATGTTCGAGGTGATGCTGCACCGCCTCGACGACGACGATCGCATCGTCCACCACGATGCCGATGGCCAGCACCAGACCGAACATCGTCAGCACGTTGACGCTGAAGCCGAGCGCCGGGAACAGGATGAAGGCGCCGAGCAGCGAGACGGGCACCGTACACATCGGAATGATCGTCGCGCGAAAGCTTTGCAGGAACAGATAGACCACGATCAGCACCAGGACGACGGCCTCGAACAGCGTGTGCACAATCGACTCCATCGAGGCTTTGATCGGCAGGGTGGAATCCATCACCACGTCGTACGCCATGTCCGGCGGGAACTTCTTCTGAGCGTCGGTGAGAATCTTCTTAACGTTCTCCGCGGTCTCGATGGCATTGGCACCAGGCGCGAGGAAAATGCCGAGAGCGCCCGAGGCTGACTGTTTCCCGGCCTCGTTGAATCGGGCGCGCAAGTCGTAAGTCATCGCGCCGAGTTCCACGCGGCCGACGTCCTTGACCTTGACCTGCGAACCGTTCGGGTTGGAGCGGATGATGATTTCCTCGAACTCCCTGGGCTCCTTGAGCAGGCCGAGAGCGCGGACGTTGAACTGCATTTCCTGGCCGGCAGGCGCGGGTTCGGCACCAATTCGGCCAGCGGGGGACTGGGCATTTTGTTCGTTGATGGCGTTCTGGATATCGCTGGGCGTGACGCCGAGCGACGCAAGCCGGTCGGGCCGCAGCCAGATGCGCATGGAGTAATCCTGAGCGGTGAAATTCTTTACGTCGCCCACCCCGCGCACACGCTTGATGGCATCCACCAGGTTGATGTCGCAGTAATTGCCCAGGAACACCGCATCGTAGGTGCTGTTGGGCGAATAGAGGCCGACGACCATCAGGATGTCCGGGCTGGAGCGATTGACCACAACGCCTTCGCGTTTCACGGCGTCCGGCAACTGCGCATCCGCCTGACCGACGCGGTTCTGCGTGTTCACCTGCATGATGTCCACGTCCGTGCCCACGTCAAAATAGGCGTTCAGAGTGAGCTTGCCGTCGTTGGCGCTGTAGGACTGCATGTAAAGCAGCTTGTCCACGCCGTTCACCTTGGACTCGATGGGCGTGGCGACGGACTCCATGACTGCTTCGGCAGCGGCGCCACGATAGGTCGTGGTCACCTGGATCATCGTTGGGCTGACGGGCGGATACTCAGCGATGGGCAGCCGCTTGAGGGAGATGGCTCCCACGATCACCGTCAGGATGGCGATGACCATCGCGACGATGGGGCGACGAATGAAGAAGTCAGCCATAACGGTTATTCCTTCGGCTTGGCTTCGGCTGGTTTGGCTGATTGCGCGGCGGCTTGAATCTGCCCGACCGTCATTGGCTGCACGACGGCGCCCTCACGAACTTTTTGCAACCCCTCAACGACGACGCGATCCCCGGCCTTCAACCCTTCCACGATCAACACTGTACCGCCAACCGTGTCGCCCACCTTTACGGCACGCTGGGTCGTTTTGTTATCGGGGCCGACGACCCATACGAAGTTCTGGCCCTGCAACTCCGCCACCGCGCGCTCCGGAATGAGGATACTGTCGGGCCGAGCCCCGAGATCGATTTTGATCCGCCCGAACATGCCGGGACGAAGCAGCTTCTCGGTATTCGCGAATTCAGCGCGGACGCGCAACGTGCCCGTCTTCGTATCGACCGCGCGATCGATGAAAACGAATTTTCCCCTGGCCGGATGCACCGAGCCATTCGCCAGAATCAGCGAAACCGGCAGTTCTGAAATCTGTTTGCCCGTCCGGCGAACTTCCTGTTCGGCCTTCAGATATTGCACTTCACTGATCGCGCAATAGAACCAGATGGGATCGAGGGTTGACATCGTGGCCATCAATGTCGGCTGGCCTTTGCCCACCAGTTCACCGACCGACACTTGTTTGGCACCGATTAATCCACTGATGGGCGCGTGCACATCGCAGTAGCCAAGATCAATCGTGGCCGATTCAACCCGGGCTTTCGCGGACTCGACGCTCGCGAGGCCGACGGCCACCGAGGCCACCGCATTATCCAGATCCTGCTGCGGGATGGCACGTTTCACGGCCAGCGGAGCGAGCCGGTTCGTGTCCGCTCGATACTTATCCAAAGCAGCGTTGGCCTCGGCCAACATCCCGTTGGCCGCAGCCAGACGTTGCTGGAAGGGTTTCTTGTCGAGCAGGAACAGCGGCGCGCCCTCCTTCACTTCCGTGCCTTCAGTGAAGAGAATCTTTTCCACGAAGGCCTCGACGCGCGCGCGGATCTCCACGTTCTGCGGTGAATCGAGCTGTCCGATGACCTCGGTGTCCTTCTGGGCATTGGTGGTGGTGATCTCCAGGACCTGGACCACTGGCGGGGGCGGCGGCGCGGCCGCCTCCTTCTTACAGGAAGTGCTGGTGAGCGCAGCAGCCAGGGCCAGGGCGGCGAGCAGTTTCAGCGAGGTTGCGCCCGACCGCTTCCCCGAAGCAGGGGAGCTTTTCTCATTCTTCCAGGGTTTCGATATCATAGAATCGTGCTCGTCATTTGCCGCCCGCCCAAAGCCGGTTGTGCATTGGAAGTTTCACCAGCACCCGGGTGCGACGGCCTCAGCGCCGGGAGATGAAGAACGTCATGTCCGTTCTGCTTTATGGAGTCAGCGCAAGTGCGGCGATCCTGGCCAGGTTTGAGGCCCCGGCGGTTTAGAACCCCCAACGTGAGCAGAGCCTGGTTGCGAATCCAGGCGCACTCGGCACGCAGGGCTTTGCTCCCGGCCCTAGCGGCGGCAATCCGTCCAGCCAAATCAGCCGCGTGGGCCAGGGTTACCGGCGCCAAGCCAAAGGCCGGGAGCGTACTCGGAGCGAGTTGCGATAGGGACGCATTCATGATGAGCTTGCTTTTGTTTTGCTACCTCATCCATGCCGCGACTTGATTCAGCCAACTGCGGTAAACCGCACTTTTTGATGGCGGTTGATTACTTGGCGGCCTTGGCTGGCGTGATGGTTGCAGAGACCGTGTTCAACTCAGCCAGCAGCGAATCCATGGATTTCTGCACTTCTGCACCATGGGCCCTGGTTTTGGCAATCAGGCTCTTGGCCGCATCCACGCCGGCAATAGTCAGATCGTTGCTCAAGTACTTCTGCAAGTCCTTCAGGTCGGCCATCCAGGGTTCGAACTGCACCTTGAGGGGCTCGGCAGCCGTCCTGATGGTGTCGAAGGTTTCCTGGAGCTTCGCTTTGCGTGTCGCCGCCAGAGTCCGGATCTCCGCATTCTGCACGTCGGCTAGCTCTTTTTCCCACTGCGCGAAGTAAGCCTTACCTTGTTCCTTCATTTCCTCGCCGCGTTTCCGCGCCTTGTTGGCCGCGGATTCCAGGTTGGCCACGCTCTTGGAATACTGCTCGAAAGCCTTGCGCGGGTCGGTGGTGGCCGTCACGACGATTTGGTCGAGGGATTTGACGGTCTCGTCGATGGCCTTCTTGCCGTTGACAATCTCATCCCGAAATTCGGCGATTCCTGCGCCGGTCTTGTCGGCCTGTTTGTAGCCGGACGTGGTGCCGCAACCCGTGAAGAGGGCCGCCGTCACCAAAAGCGTGCCGAGAGTGAGTGAGTGTTGGAGTGCATTCTTGGTTTTCATAGGTTCGAGTTTTTGGTTTGTGCCTGTTGGGGTGCTCCCCCGCGCCGTGCTCTGCGTTGGCCCAGAGCGTTCGGTACGGGTAGTGGTCATATTATTAGTTTTGCGGGCGCGTGGCCTGCAACAACGCAGGCCCGCCCGGTTTACCGAGGGCCGATTGTGTTGCCAAAAAATAGGGTGGTCAACTCAAGAGTAGCCCCTCGTGGTGGGTTTGGTGAGCTTGGCACAAGAGCTCGCCGGCGATCCATCACCACCGGCATCGAGCATGGTCCCACTAACGAATTCTGTCAGTCCGCAGTGGCGGGCCGCAAACAAGAAGGCCCGCGCTCGTGCAGCTGAAACATGCCGTTGACGCTCCTCAAGCTTCTCCCCACACTCCGCCGGCCTGCGATCCAGGCGCGTTGGTTCTTAACCCTGAACTCAAAACTCGGAACTCAATTTGTCTGTATGAAACTTGACAATGTTTACTCGAATCTGACCATCAAGACGGGGGCCAAAATGGTCCTGATCGTCATGGATGGCGTCGGCGACATCGCCACCAAACAGACCAGCTACCTCACTCCACTCGAAGCCGCCCACACGCCGCATCTCGACGCCTTGAGCAAGGACTCGGCACAGGGGCGCATGATTCCCGTGGCGCCCGGCATCACGCCCGGCAGCGGCCCAGGGCATCTCGGATTGTTCGGCTATGACCCGCTGGAATTCGAAGTGGGCCGGGGCGTCATTGAGGCCTTGGGGCTGGGGCTGGAATTGAAGGGCGGCGACGTAGCGGCGCGGGCCAACTTCTGCACTTTGAACCCCAAGGGACTGGTCACGGATCGGCGCGCCGGACGCATCCCCACCGAGAAGTGCGAAGAACTGTGCGCGCTGCTGGCGAGCAAGATCAAAAAAATAGGCGACACGCAGGTCATCATCAAGGCGGGCAAGGAACACCGCTTCGTGGTCATCTTCCGGGGCAAGGGTCTTGAAGGTCCGCTCACCGATTCCGATCCAAACCGCGAAGGGCTGCCCATCTCGACGGTCAAGCCGACGAATGCAAAATCGTTGAAGCAGAAGAAGGCGGCCAAGCTGATCGCTGGTTTCTACAAGGCCGCATTACCCCTGTTGGCGAAACAGCAGCCCGCGAACGGTTTCCTGATGCGCGGCATTGCGCACCAACCGGACATCCCGACTTTCGAGGAGCGCTACCAGATGCGTCCAGCCGCGCTGGCGGTGTATCCGATGTACAAGGGACTGGCGCAGCTCGTCGGCATGAAGAAGATCGAAGGGCCGCAGACCATTCGCGAACAGTTCGAGCGCTACGTGGCCGAACACGCGAACTACGACTACTTCTTCATTCACTACAAGTACACCGACAAGTACGGGGAGGATGGCAACTTCGCGGCCAAGAAGAAGGCCATCGAGGAACTGGACGCCGCGCTACCCGTGCTCCTGCAGAAGAAGCCGGACGTGCTGGTGGTCACCGGCGATCATTCGACCCCCTGCGCGATGAAGGGCCACTCCTGGCATCCGCAGCCGGTGCTGATCCACTCGGCCAATAGCGGCTCGGACAAGCTGGATCGCTTTACCGAGACGGGGGCAAACCTCGGGTCATTGGGCGTGTTCGAGGCCAAGTATTTGATCCGTCTCATGCAGGCCAACGCGAAGATGTTCGACAAGTTCGGCGCGTAAGGCGCGAGCGTTGACGGGGCCGCATGGGTCGGAAGGAGAACCGGCACAACTGTCCAGCCGCACCCAGCCGTGTGCGCTGCCACGACGGCCGTCGCTCCTCTAAAAATCAAAATGTAAACCGGCCCGCACGTAGTAGCTGGACGTGGGATAGGCTGACTCGTCCAGTACCGGTGTTGCGACTTCGGCCGTCAGGCGCAGCTTCTCACTGCAGCGGATGAAGATCCCGCCGCCTGCTTCGCCAGAGGTGGCGTCCGGCCTCGAAGGAGAGATGATCCCCGGGGAGCCGAACCGTTCCGCGTCCACCCAGTAAAACAGATTGAACAGGCCATACACCGCAATGTTCTCGGTGAGATTATGCCCCAGCTTCGTCATCCACACGAAGTACCATGTCTCCACCTTCGAGTAATAGAGAAAGTTCGCCGAGGTATCGACAAAGACATTCCGGCCGAAACGCTTCTCGCCAAAACTCCGCGCGAACCCAATGCCGCCGGAGGCGCCGAATGTGTCGGAGTGGCTGCGCCGGCTGCTGCCTTCCGACCCCGAACTGCTGGCACTGTAAGAAACGCCGGCGCCCACCCGGAAGCCGCAATCAAACTGACGCGCCAGATACCCGCCCACACCATCGGTGTCGCCCTCAAGCTGAAACTTCCCGAAAGGGTAAAAGAACTCCCTTTGCTTGAAAAAAGTGTGCGCATACATCACACCCACTTCCAACTGGCCCACCGTCTGGAAGCGCAGCGAGATCGCGGGGGTGTAACTCTCGCTCTCGAAACCGATCGTCTCCGCCTCTTGATGGCCGGCCCCGAAGCGCAGGCTGACGCCCGGGTTTTGAAACCACGCGGACTCCGAGGCCCACCTGTTGCTCGCGACCGGAGAATAAATGCCGTGGTTCAAGGACAACTCCTCGTGCATGACTTTGAGGACCTCCACAGGGGAAGCACCAAAGGTTTGAGCCAAAGGAACGAACGCCAAGATGGACAGGGCCAAGCCGCGGGAGAGGTAATGCATGGCGGAGTAATCTGTTAAGGCCCGCCCCGTTTGGCAAGACAATCGGCAAAATGCATCGTCAACTAGCCTGCACACCATCGAGGTGAATTCCGCTGTTGGCCCGGTGCTGGACCTCGAGCGCTACTATCGCGTGCCTCACGCCGATGAATCAGTAGCAAACCCAGAGCGCGGCGACCGGTTCCGCGCCACCGCGCTTGCCATCACTAACGGGCCGATAAGGTGACGCTCCAGGCGCGAGACTCTTTAACCGCGCCGCTTTGTTTGGGAAAATCGCGAGCGAACTTTTCCAGCAAAGCCCGGCCTTCGTCGGCGCGGCCAGTGCGAGCGAGCAATTCCGCCAGGCCGGTGGTGGCGTCGGTGTTGTTGGGGAGAATCTCTCGGGCGATACGATAGGTCTGCTCCGCAGTTTCTGGAAGACCGCGCTCGGCAAAAAGGTTGGCCTGGCCCACGGCGAGCTTAGAGAAGGACTTCAGGGCGGTCAGTTCGGATGAGTCGTCAGGTTGTGCGCGGAGTTGCTCGGCCACACCGCGCCAATAGTCCACGGACTGCGCGGCGCGTTCGGGCGTGAAAGCGGCCTGATCCTGGGCACGCAATTCCATGATGGGACCGAGCGGAGCAGCGTCGGTGTAGGTGCCTTTCAAGGGAAACGATTCCTGCAGCGCGAAGGAGAGGTCGGGGTTTTTCTCCATCAAGAGGCGCAGGCTTCGTTCATTGATGTCCATGACGGCGACGGTGCCGGAAACCTGGACGTGACCATCCACCGTCTTCACCTGTTCACCGGGACGAACTTGCTTCGGTTCGTCGGGGAATTCCTGGTCGTGGGCAAGACGCTTTCTGGCGTCGGCCATGTAGTCATCGAAAGCGCGTTTGGAGTCGTCGGGAGTGATGGCGGCAAATCGATCGCCGTAGAGAAAGCGGACGTATTCGAGATACGTGCCGTCGGCGAGGGCGTTCTGCGTGATGACGATGCGGCGTTCGCCATCGCTGGTTTCATTCATGAGCGTGGGCACCCAGCGGCCTTCGTCCGTCCCGCCGATATAGACCATGCCCGGGCGAAGCGAGTCGAGCACCGCATGGCCGTAATCGAGGAGCTTCTGCGCGGGCCAGAGATGAACCTGCTCGGCCACACCGTAGGCATCGATGATCGGAGCCCACAAATCCCGCACCGCTGGGATTCGGCCGGAGCCAAAACCAGCGTTGGCCTCGCCACCGTTGACGGCATCAAAAGCGGCTTTGATTTGAGCCCAGTCACCCGACTCCAACGCATCGAAGTAACGCTCCACCAACTCCGGGATCTCGATGCCTTTTTGCTTCGCCATGGCGCGCATCACCTCGCGGCGCGAGCGGGCGAACTGTTTCATTTTGGCGGCGACAATTTCCTCAGCCGTGGCGGGTTGCGCCGCCGGGGAACCCGATGAACGAAATGCCCGGGCCCGCTGGCTGGCCGGGGAATCTCCAGATGTGCCCTGCGCCGATATTTCGGCGGCAGGCGTCCGCAAACGCCCTGAAGAGCGGCGATGGCGTGACCCCAGTAGCACGAGCAGGAAGACGGTCAGGCAGCCCGCAATGAGCAACAGCAGTCGCGATTTGAACTTGTTCATGGCAGTGCGTGGTTCCTTCACATCAAAGACACCGCGGACACCGGATTTGTGTACTGAGTTTGGGTGGTGCGGGCGTTCCACGAAAGCCCGTGCAGCTTGCCGCTGATTTTTGGCGATTTGTGTCTCCTTCCGTCGCGGCGACACCTATCACTGACATAGCACCGCCTTGTCCAAGGTCGGCGGGGCTGGTCCCACGATGGCCTTGCTCACATTGAAACTTATGGCACGGATGAAAACGAAGAAGACGGCGGGCGCGGCGATCATCATCCTGGTGCTGATCGGCGCGATCCCGGTGGCGAAATGGGTGACAACGGAGCGGACCAACCGATCCGTCACGAAAATGTTGGGGAAGGTGCGGGAGGCGAACACGGGGCTGCCAGAGGCTCAAGGCCAGGCGAAGGCGCTGGTCTTCGCTTCCATGCTGCAGAAAAAAATACCCGAGGCGACGAACTGGTGCGAAACGATCAATGTCCGGGGAAAGATTTGGCCGGCCACGCCGACGAACATCGCTTTTGCCCTGAACACCAACATGGCCGGGCGCTTGTACACCCGGGAGGAAGTGAAAGCCGGGCGGATTCACGGCGACACGGTGGTGTTTTTTGAAAGCGCGAAGTCCGCGTGGAATCAAGCGGGCGGGATTGAATTGCTGCCCACCGGAGGAACGTTGGCGGTGGCGCTGGCGGATGGGACGGCGCACATCGTGACCGCAGATGAGGCGGGACGATTGCGCTGGGCGCCATGAGGTCGCCGAAACCGGACCCGCAACACGAGCTGCATTTACTGGGACGAGATCCTGCCATGAATTGGTTAGAAGCGTGCCGCTCGCCTTCAGTTGGTAGGTCTTATTGCTGACTGAATCCCAAGAGAGTTGGGCCGCTTCGCGCTGTTCTGAACGCGGAAGTTTGTTTAGCCTGCGCACATGTTCACCCGGGTAATCCTTTGCACCATCGTGTTGACGCTCGTGACGGGCGCCGCGTCAGCCGCAGAAGCTCCGGCCAAGACCGGCGCTTCGCCGACGGGCCTGCGCCTCGCGACCTTCGACATCGATGTCACGCCGCCCATCGGCAGCCACATGGCGTATGATCCGGTGACGAATGACTGGGATTTGACCCTGCGGGCGCGTGGCCTCGTGCTGCTCGGGGCGGAAAAACCCATCGTGTTGTGCGCGGTGGATTGGATCGGGATCGCGAACGAAGGGCATGATGCATTTCGAAACGCGCTTGCCGAGGCCGCGGGGACGGAACCGAGCCGGGTGGCCATCCACACGTTGCACCAGCATGACGCGCCAGATTGTGATTTCGGCGCCGAACAAGTGTTGAACGAGGCGAAGATCGACGCCCTCAACTACAACGGAGATTTTCCCCGGCAGATCATCGCGCGGCTGAAGAAGGCGGTGCAGGAATCGCTGGAGCAGGCCAAGCCAGTCAGCCATCTCGGATTGGGCAAGGCCGAAGTCTTCAAGGTCGCATCAAACCGCCGGGTCCCAGGAACCAATGGGACCATTCGTACCCGTTACACCGCCACCAAAGACCCGGCCTTACGCGCAGAGCCGGAGGGCACCATTGACCCGATGCTCACGTTGATCAGCTTCTGGAACGGCACCCAGGCGGTGGCGCTGGTCAGCCACTACGCCACGCATCCACAGAGCTATTACCGCACGGGCGTTCCCAATCCCGACTTCCCCGGCGTGGCGCGCTTTCTCCGCCAGCTCGCACTGCCCACGGCACTGCACGTTCACTTCAACGGCGCGGGCGGCAACGTCGGCGCGGGCAAATATAACGACGGCTCTCCACAAAACCGGCTCATCCTCGCTGAGCGCGTGGCCGATGGCATGAAGCGCGCCTTCGAGTCCACGAAGCTCGAACCGATCACCGCCACCGATGTGAAATGGGCGGTCGAGCCGGTGACGCTGCCCCCCGCGAAAGATCTCTCACTCGAAACATTGCAAGCACAGTTGAAAGGCCGTGATGCCTCGTTCTTTCTGCAAGGCGGATCATCGAAGATCGCCTGGCTGCGCCGTTGCCAGGCCGGGCACAAGATTGACATCAGTTGTCTCACGCTGGGACGCGCGCGCATCGTGCATCTGCCCGGTGAGCCTTTCGTGGAATATCAGCTCGCGGCCAAGGCGGCGCGGCCCGATCTGTTCGTGGCCGTGGCGGGCTATGGCGACTACGGGCCGGGCTACATCGGCACCGCCATCGCGTACGAAGAAGGTGGCTACGAAACCACCAAGGGCGCTTCGAATGTGGCTCCGGAAGTCGAGGGCGTGCTGATGGCGGCGATCAAGAAGCTGCTCGACCGCAAGCCGTGAAATGCGACGGCCGTCACCAACCCGCCGCGGCGCTGTCGCTCGCGCGGCGATCCGCACCGGCGTCGAGCGTGCCGGCGCGGTTCACCACAATCACCTGGGCTGCGCCCTGCACACCGACTTCACGCAACACGTGTCCGAGCTGGTGCAACTCCTGCGACACGTTCGCTGAAAAACTTCCACGCTCGTGCTGAATTTGATCCGGCAGCCATTGATGATGAAAGCGCGGCGCGTCCACGGCCGCCTGCGCGTTCAGGTCGAAGTCGATCACATTCAGCACCGTGAGCAGCACGGTGTTGATGATGGTGCGGCCGCCAGGACTGCCGGTGACCATGAGCAACCGGCCGTCGCGGGCGATGATGGCCGGCGTCATGCTGGACAACATCCGCTTGCCGGGCGCGGCCAGGTTGGGCGCGGTGCCGATAAGGCCGTTGGTGCTGGTGAATCCGGGCACGGCGTTGAAGTCGCCCATCTCATTGTTAAGCAAAAACCCCGCGCCTGGCACCACAATGCCCGAGCCATAGGATTCCTCCAGCGTGTAGGTCAGGGCGACGGCGTTGCGATTGGAGTCCACCACGGAAAGATGCGTCGTCTCGCGGCTCTCGTGCGGCCAGGAGAAATTTGTCGGCGAAGAGACGGCGGCGCGGGCCGGGGAAATGGTGGCGCGGAGGCCGACCGCATGTTCCTTAGAGGTGAGCCGGGCCACCGGCAGGGAGGCATTGAAGTCGGGATCGCCAAGATATTGCGCGCGATCAGCGAACGCCCGACGCATGGACTCGACAATGCGATGCACATTGGTCGATGACCCCGAACCGTCGCGCCGCAGATCGTAGCCTTCCAGGATGTTCAGCATCTCGATCAGCGCCGCGCCGCCGGAACTGGGCGGGGGCATGGAAATGATTTCGCAGCCACGATATGAGCCGCGCACCGGCTCGCGGCGGACGGCGCGATAGTTCTTCAGATCCTGCCGCGTGATCAAACCACCATGGGCGCTCATCTCCCGTTCGATGAGTTCCGCCGTCTCACTCGTGTAGAAACCTTCCGGACCACTGTCCGCGATGCGTTGCAAGGTGCGCGCAAGCTCGAGCTGCTTCAACGTGTCGCCTGCTTCATAGGGAGTGCCTCGCCGGGAAAATTGGGCGAGCGATGCCGGATATTTCTTCAGGACCGGCAGCGCTGCCCTGAGCGAGCGGGCCAGGCCGGGACTGATTGTGAACCCATCGCGGGCCAGCTTGACGGACGGCTCGACCAGTTCCCTCCACGGCAGACTCCCTTGTTCACGCCACGCCAGGTGCAGCCCGGCCACCGTCCCCGGCACACCAACGGCCACATGGCTGTTGTGATGCAGCGGCGCGTCATATTTGCCATCGCGCAGGAACATGTCCGCGCGCGCCGCCGCCGGCGCCATCTCGCGAAAGTCGTAGGCCGCGGTGGTACCGCCGGCGGAGCGAAAGACCAGGAAACCGCCACCACCAATATTGCCTGCCGCCGGATGCGTAACCGCCAGTGCAAACGCCGTGGCGACCGCGGCATCCGCTGCATTGCCGCCGCGCCGGAGGACACCTGCGCCGATGGTGGCCGCGATCTTGTCCTGCGCCACAACGGCCGCGTGCGTAAATGGCTCCGATTCCGCGCCAGCCAGGCGTGCGGATATCAGGAAAACAGCAAGGGCGGGGGCGAGGTGACGCAGCATGATGAAAGCACAAGGCACGGAGTGAGTAAGCCGCGAACCAACCCGCCGCGCAACGCGATTGTGGCTCAAGGACAGCGTGTGCCGTCGCCGCGTTGACAAGGCGGGGTTCGGGGCTAGACTGCGGCGCACTCAGGCGGGCGTAGTTCAATGGTAGAACGGCAGTCTTCCAAACTGCACACGAGGGTTCGATTCCCTTCGCCCGCTCCATTTTCCAGCCGGCTTCAATCCCGGCGCACCTTTCCCATTCTACGGTTTTGCAATGTGGTCCGCATCGATCCATAATGCCGGAACCCAAATGCAAACTTCACGACTACGCCGTGCCCGCTTGGCGCTATCATTTGTTACGGTCCTGTGTCTTTGTGCAGCCGCCGGGGCGCAACAGGTTCCGCTTGATGTCGGCACCGTCGTGCCCGGCTATCAGGATGATTTCGACGGCGCGGCGTTGAACCCGAACTGGGCCGCGCGGGGGACGGCGGTGTACTCGGTGAGCGGCGGCCAACTGCACATCACGACGGCGAGCGGCGATCCCAACCACCTCCTTTACGAACTGGCCGGTTACGACAACACCGTGCAGGAAGTGCTGGTGCGCATCCGCGTGACGAGCTTCGGCACGGGCGACGGCCCGCGCGGTGGCGCCGCGGTGGGCGTGGATACAGCCACCAGCCAGGGCATCAACCTGCATTTCCGCGACGAGAACCTGGGGCGGCACGTTGAGTTCCTGGACGACGCGCGCGCCTGGGGCACGGAGTATTACGGGGCCTGGCTGAACAACACCTGGTACTGGCTGCGCCTCCGCCACGAGCCGAATGCCGCATCCCAAGGCGGCGCGAACGATGTATTCGGAAAGATCTGGCTCGCCGATGGCAGCCAGGCTGAGCCCGCCGCATGGCAGATGGTTTATGATTACACACCCACCCGCACTACTCGCACTGGTTACGCGGGCATCGCCGCGAGCAGTCTCGCGGGCGTGGCGGAATACGACGTGGACTATGTGCTCATCAAGGCCGCGGGCCTGCCCAATATCACCGTGGCGCCGAATGCCTTCGTGCAAACGCCCGTCGCCATCACCAACCAGCCAGTGAGCCAGACCGTGCTGGAATGTCGCCCAGTCACCTTCACCGTCGGCGCCAGCGGCAACCCGCAGCCGACGTTTCAATGGTACAAAGGCGGTGTCTCCATCCCCGGCGCGACCAACAGCAGTTACTCGCTGGCGAACGTCACCCCCTCCGACGGTGGCAGCTATCGCGCCGTCGCGCAGAACCTCGTCAGCAACGTCACCTATTCGGCCACCAGCACCGTGGCCACGCTTACCGTCAGTCCCGACACTGTCCTGCCACAACTCATCGGCGCGCTCAGCTTGGGCCTGACGCAAGCACGGGTGAGCTTCACGGAACCCGTCTCGGCGGCAACGGCAACCATCGTGGCGAACTATCAAATCACCAACAGCGCCGGATCGATCACGATTTCCAACGCCGTCCTCGACGGCACGCTGACCAACGTGACCCTGACCTGTTCACCCATGACCGAGGGCGCGACCTACACGCTGGTAGTGAACAACATCGGCGACGCCTGCAACGCGGGGAACGTCATCTTACCCAACTCCACCGCAACGTTCGTCGTCGTCAGCTTTGTCGCTCAGGGCATCGGCAACCCGAGTCCGGCTGGCGGCAGCGTGGCAACGAATGGCGGCTTTGACATCAGCGGCGGCGGCGCGGACATCGGCGGCACGAACGATCAATTTCAATTCACCTGGCAGCAGCGCACCGGCGACTTCGATGTGAAGGTGCGGCTCTCCTCCCTCGATCTGTCAGATGCCTGGGCCGAGGCGGGAATGATGGCGCGGGAATCCCTCGCGTCGGGCGGCCGGTTCGCGAGCGCAATGGGCACGCCCTCGATCAGCGGCAGCTACTTTCAATCGCGCGCCACGACCAACGGCGCGGCCAACATGCTGGGCTCGTTCCCGGCGAATCAGCCCAACACCTGGCTCCGCCTGCAGCGTGTGGGCAATGCGTTCACCGGCTACGCGGGTTACGACGGCCAGAGCTGGACGCCGTTGGGCAGCGCGACCATCGCCATGCCGGCGGCGATTTACTTCGGCTTCGTGGTGTCGAGCCACAACACCAATCAGGCAACGACGGCGGCGTTCCGTGACTTCGCGACTGTAACCAGCACAACGACCAACACGCTGGCCGTCGCCGTCGAGCCGTTGAGCCAGTCGAGCCGCCTCACCAGCCTCGTGATTTCGGAGATCATGTATCACCCGACCAACCGGGTTGACGGCAAGAAGACGGAGTTCGTCGAATTGTTCAACACGCTCGGCACGCCGGAAGACATCAGCGGCTACCGCCTGTCGGGCGAAGTCGATTTCACTTTTCCTCCGAACACGGTGCTGCCGGGCGGCGGGTTTTTGGTGGTGGCGCGCGCGCCGGCGGATGTGCAGTCGGTTTATGGAATCACCAGCGTGCTCGGCCCGTTCGCGAACACCAACAATTTGTCAAACAAAGCGGGCGTGATTCGCCTGCGACATCGCACCGGCGCGGTGTTGCTGGAAGCGAAGTACGACAGTGACGCCCCGTATCCATTGTCGGCGGATGGCGCGGGGCACTCGCTGGTGCTGGCACGGCCTTCGTATGGCGAAGGCAACCCGCTGGCGTGGGGTGCGAGCGATTCTGTTGGCGGTTCGCCAGGACGGCTTGACCCGGTGACGCTCGACCCTCTGCGCAACGTGGCCATTAATGAGTTCCTCGCGCACACCGATTTGCCCGATCTTGATTACATCGAACTCTACAATCATGGGAATACACCCCTCGACTTGTCCGGCTGTTTTCTCAGTGACGATGCGGGCACGAACAAGTTTACGGTGCCGCCCGGCACGAGCATTCCGGCACGCGGCTTCGCGGTTTTCTACGAGACCAACCTAAACTTCGCCCTAAGTTCGCATGGAGAGGAGATCTATTTTCGCAACGCGGCGGGCACGCGAGTCATCGACGCCGTGCGCTTCGGCGCGCAGGAGAACGGCGTCTCGACGGGCCGTTCCCCGAATGGCGGGGCGAATTTCTACCGCCTGTCCGTGAAAACCCCTGGAGCATCGAACGGCCCGCCGCGCATCAGCGATGTGGTCATCAACGAGATCATGTACAACCCGATTTCCGGAGACAGCGCGGACGAGTTCCTGGAATTGTATAATCGCGGCACCAACACCATCGACCTCTACAAATGGAAACTCGACGGCGGCATCAACATCACGTTCCTTTCCAGCACAGTGGGATCCGAAGCTTGGAATTCACGTGACTTGAAGTCGCGG
>JADMIO010603823.1_pt1 | contig 119528 bp, 97 predicted proteins | sample 8958161 | NCBI WGS metagenome assembly JADMIO01 (sample SAMN16585339, study PRJNA669376) | soil metagenome | isolation source: Crop rotation soil | place: USA: Cullars Rotation, Alabama | collected 2011 | reverse complement strand
GCGACTTCAAGTCACGTGAATTCCAAGCTTCGGATCCCACTGTGCTGGAAAGATCGCTGCGCCGGGTTCTGCACGGAGTATGAAATGTTTTTGCCTTTATGCCCGAAGTTTTCCGCTTCGATTTGAACCGGCACGCGGCGCAACATCGCATTCACGACCTCGGGATAATAAACGCAGTTCTCCAACCGAATATTCCTCAGCAACTCATCAAATGCTTTCTGTGCGACTTCTCGCGTTGGCTTCCCTTCTCCGCGAGAATAAGCGACTATGCCATCCCAACCTTGAGGTCGCTTAATTGAATAGGGAGTATTGAATGTGTCCATTTTTTTCCAAGGCCAGAAGGACCAGCCGACGTTATTGGCCTCGAAATACTCCGTCGTGGCCCAATAAATCGTATTGTCGCGCTCGCCCGTTTCACCAACCCAAACCGGCGCGTTGAGCTGGTTGCGATAATCCAGATAGCGCTGAATGCTCTTCAGCCTGGTGGGATTGTCCCAGCAATAATAGTGAAACTGGTAAACCAAGTTGTTGTCGAACGGTTTCGTGAAAATGGACCAGTCATTTGCCCAATCGACTCCCTCCAGGATGATCATGTGCTTGCCGTCCACTTCGCGGATCGCCCTGGTCAGCCTCTGATAAAGCGGTTCAACCAGGTGCTTGTATTTGCCGGCGGCGCCTGTGCGCGCAGGCAACGGCTCGTTGAGCAGATCGTAACCAGCCACCGTGGATTCGTCCTTGTAACGCCGCGCAATTGCCACCCACAGATCGACCAGTTGATCCTGATATTTTTTTTGCATGAACAACTCCGGCAGGTCGTTTGCGCTGTCGTCAATGTTCTGACCCGTTTGGCCGCCCGGGGCGCCGTGCATATCGATGATCACATAAATCCCATGGGCCTTGCTCCACTTCACCAGGTTATCGAGCAACTGAAATCCTTCCTCAACCCGTTGCGGCGGGTCTGTCTCCGTCAGGAATAAACGTGCATTCAGCGCTGGACGAACGGAGTTGTAACCCAGTTCTGCAATTCGCTTGATGTCCACTTCGGTGATGTATCCTTGCCGAAACTCTTTCCAGAAGTGACCTGCGTTCTCCGGACCAATCAAGTCATCGACAATCTTCTCAATCTTTCGAGGACGATCCCCACCATCACCAAACTTCCACATGTAACCTTCAGGCAACATCCAGTTCCCCAGCCCTACCCCGCGTAACATTATCTTCTCGCCCTTTTCATTCACGATGTCCTGCCCCTGTGTTCGCAAATAGCTTAAGGGGGCTGAAGCAAACGAAGCCAACACAGACAACAGAAACACCGTCGTAGCCACCCATGCACGTGTTGAGCAATTTGCGGCACGATCCCTGAGGCAGCAAATTGGGCTGGCAGCGACGTTCCGGCGGAGGCCTCTGGGTTGCATGCTCCGAGTGTAAGGAATCCCGCAGTTGAAGCTACCCCTCATTCGAGGGATTCCAAGCTCGCTGAGTTCACGGCGAAGCAAGACGAAAGAACTGATTCGTAAGCGTCGAGTTGTTGGTGAAGCTATATGTTCGCAAACCGTTGCTGTCGGTGATGCCAGAGTTGATAGGTTGCCATACTACCGGAGGCGAGAGGCTATACGTGGTTTCAAGCCGGAAGGAGTTACTGGCCCAACTGACGGCCATCTGGTTTGCGCTGGCTTGTAGAGTGAGAGTCGCTGGAGACTGGGAGCAGGGAAAGGCGAGGCGGAAAAACTGTCTCGCTGACTGGCCAGTTGCTGCCACCGTGAACCGGAATGAAATATCGTCGGCAGTAATGCCATTCGACACCGTTTTCCAAGAAACGGGGGACGACAAGTCGAACGTGGTTTCGAGACAATAGTCCGCTCCGCTGATCGGCCAGCTCACGAGCAAGTTGCCGTTGCTCCGCACAATACCGAGGGTGACGGGCGCCGGCACATACGGGATTACTTCGATCGATCCATCCAGGCTCAGCTTGTTGGTCCACTGAAGCCCCACGGTTAAGGGCGGCAACAGGATGTTCGTGAATCCACCGGAAAAAGCGGTGGCGCTAAATAACGAAAACCTGTTCCCGGAAACCAACGGTGTCGGCCCGGAGTTGCTGACGACGAGTGAGCCGCCGTACGTTAACACTCCCGTGATCTGAACCTGATCATTGGTCAAAACGGTTCCGTTTCGACTGATTTCCATCACAGTTGAGCCCTGCAGCACGGGCGAATTGGTGAACGCCAATACACCAATGGATGCGCCCGGCGACAACGTTGCTCCCGCGGCCACGTTCACAGTTCCAAGCACGGTGCCAATTCCGGTGAGCAAACTGTTACTCGTAACGTTGAGACCGTTAGCAAAGTTGTGAATCCCGCCACGCAACTGAAAACTGGCCGTATTCGCGCCATTGCCAACGATGAAGACGCGCCCGTTGTTGTTCGTTGTAGCGTTGCTGATCAATTTACCGCCGTTGAACTCAAAGAAACCGAGGCCATTGGTGACCATCAATTGCTTCAGATCCATCAAGCCCGCATCCAGAACGTTAGTGCCACGCTGGATATCCAGGCTCTCGGTGGTCATTATCAAGGTGCCGCCGGCGATGATCACGCGGTTGGCCGGGGCAAACGAATTGTTACCGACGGTGATGATTCTCGTGGAAACCAGCAAGCCGCCATTCGTGATCATTAGCAGATTTGCCGGACTGAAATAGCCCACGTACATCGGACCATTGTTGGTCCAGGCCGAACCGGCACCGCTTATTACTGCAAGATTGTTGCTGCAAATGTTTGAGGCGCCAACGTAAGCGCCATCGGTTGACATCGCCGCCCCGTTGCTCAGAACCAGTCGGTTTCCGGAGCTCTGGCTACCAAAAATCAGACTGTTGGGCATTTCCCAAAAGGTTCCCGGCCCAGTGAGAATCGCTTGATTGTTACTACTGGAGTGATTGACCCCGACGTAGCCCAGATTGCTGCGCAATCTGGCACCGTCACTGACCATCAGTCGGTTTCCGCCGCCGGATATGCCCAGATTAAGAACGTCTCGATTAGTCCAAATCGTTCCACTGCCCGTGACCACCACCTCGTTGTTGCTGCTGGAAAGCGCAACCCCCACCGTGCAATAGGAGTTTTCCGCATACGCACCATTGGTGATTACCAGTCGATTGAACGCGCCGTTACTGCCGACGTAGAGATTTGAACTAAGCAACCAACGCGTTCCGAATCCGGTCAGAATAGTGGTATTCGAGCTGCCACCGCTGCCACGACCAATGAATCCACTGCTCGCGCTGAAAACCGTGGCGCCGTTGCTGACAGCCAACGTGTTTCCACTGCCGTTATCGCCGACGGTCAACTCTGCTTGATTCGTCCAGACGGAACCTCCGTCGGTCACCAAAACCTCATTGCCATTCGCGGCGAAAAGCCCTCCCAGGGTACCGAGCCCATTGACTACTCGTCCTCCATTGCGCACGAACAAACGATTGAACGAACCGTCCGCTCCCACATACAAGCTGTCATCGCCCAGCCAGGCCGAACCCGCGCCGGTAATCACGGCCGTGTTCGAGAGAGCCCCATCGTTCCCTCCGACATACTTGTTCGCGAAGGTGAATACCGTTCCGCCGTTGGTGACGACAAGTTGATTTCCCTTTCCGTTGAGCCCCACCGAAAGTTCGCGATAATTGGTCCAGGTGGAACCCGGACCGATCACCCACGCCTGGTTGTTGCTGCTATAAGTATTGCCGCCAAGGAAACCGTTATAGTTGTATAATGCACCTCCGTTAGTCACATAAAGGCGGCTACCCGCACCAGACACACCAACGTATAAATCATTAATATTGCTCCAGACCGACCCGGCACCGGTCACAAGCGCCAGATTGTTGCTGCTCGTCAGATTTCGGCCAATCTCTCCTTGGTATCCGAGCACGGACCCACCGTCCGTGACTTCCATTCGGCTGGCCGGACCGTAAAATCCAACCGAAATGGTTCCACTGTTGGTAAGGACTTGAACCCGCGAGCCGGGACCGGTCACGGTCAGAACGTTTCCGACCGAAGGGATGGTGCCGCCCACCAAAACACTACCCAACAGCAGTCCACCGTTTTCAACGCGGACTCGATTGGTCGAACCATCGGATCCGATCTGCAACGAGCCGCTTATCGAATTACTGAAAACAGAACCGAAGCCGGTGATTACGGCTTCGCAATTGGTCGCCCCACTTTCGCCGCCGATAATTGAATCCACCGCTGAAACAAAAGCACCATTGGTCACGATGATGCGATTTTCATTCCCCGTGTAACCCACATACAAATCAGCCATGCTCCACTTTGAGCTCGGTCCGGAGATGAGGGCGAGGTTTGAAACGCTGCCCGCATTTAGCCCCATGATCATAGTTCCGCCGCTCATTGTGGCCCCGTTGGTATTCAGCAGTTGATTGAAAGATGAACTGCCGCCGATGTACAACGGAACGTTAAGGGTATGATCCATTGTGCCCGGCTGGACCGACCAAATGGCAGCCGCGTTGCCGGCGGCGCCCAGCCATATTCGAGCGCTGTTGCTGATGATCGCGCCGCGGGTAAAGAGTGTTCCTCCATTAAGATCGAGGCACGCCAGCGAATTGGTCATAATCAACCGATCCACATCCATCAGGCCAGCGTTGAGCACATTCGTTCCGCGGCGTATGTCCAGAATGGCGTTCCCGGATTGCCGCCTCACTTGAAGTGTCCCGCCCTCAACCACGACCCGATTGTTGGTGGAAACAATGGTTTCCCCAACCGTCATCGCCTCACCCACGAAAGCCAGGGCGCCGTTGCTTACGACCATCTGATTTCCGCCCCCGTTTTGTCCCACATAAAGCGAGATACGATTGGTGAACGCCGAACCTGGTCCGGTCACCAACAGCAAGTTATTGCTACTGGAAAGATTCGCACTAAGGCTGGAGCCGCCGTTACGGACCACACCGCCGTTCTTAATTTCCAGTCTATTCGCAGCGCTGCTGAATCCCAGATACATCCCTCCCGACGTTTCCCAACGCGAACCCGGGCCGGTCACAGTAACCACGGTGTTACTCGCGGGAACATTCAGACCTACTGAACTTTGATCCGCCAGCACTAGCCCTCCGTTGCTGATCACTAACTGGTTGGCCGCCGCATTGATTCCCAGATAAAGATACACGGCGTTGCTCCAGAGCGATCCGGGATCAGTCACCAGGACCAAATTGTTGCTGGCCGAAGCGCCCCAACCCAGGTTTGCGCTCACCGGACTCAAACCAAATACCTGTCCGCCGTTGGTAATGATCAACTGATTGAGCGCGCTATTGCTCCCTACATACAATGTGCCCGCGACCAATCGCGAATTTGCACCCGTCACTCTCACGGAATTCGCATTGCCATTTGGAGTTGGGCCAATAACCGCATTCGTCGCGACGCTCACCAACGCTCCGTTGCTCACCACCAACCCGTTGTGTGAACTGAATGCGCCGACCTGCAGAGCATTTTCATTACTCCACATCGAACCGGCGCCCGTAATCAACGCGAGATTGTTGCTGGCCGTGAAATTTGCACCCACATAACCGATCGCGCTCCGCAGCGTACCACCAGCCTCGACAATTATTTGGTTCGCTGGCCCTTGAGCGCCCAGGTAAAGTTCGGCCGCATTGCTCCAAGTCGAGCCGACACCGGTAATCAGCGCGAGAATGTTCGTGGCACCCACCTGCGCACCGATGGCCCCCACCCGACTGCGAACCAGTCCTCCGTCGCGTATTTCCAAACGCGCCCCGGCGCCGCCGTAGCCGATGGTCAGATCGGACCGATTGCTCCACATTGAGCCCGCGCCCGTAACGATAGCCTGATTGCTCACTCCGGACGAGTTTACTCCCAGTTGCGCGTTATTATTGTACAACGTGCCACCGTTGCTGATCACCAGCCGGTTTCCGGCGCCGTTGAAGCCCACATAGAATATATTTGCATTGCTCCAGGTCGAACCCGGCCCGGTCACGATCGCAAGATTGTTACTACCAACTCCGAGACTCAGATTCCCATTGAACGCCCTGACGGTCGCGCCGTTGCTCACCAGCAGACGATTGAACGAGCCGTTGCTCCCCACGTGTATTTGATTGCCAACAAACCAACGCGCCGTTGGACTGATCAAGCGCACTTCATTGGACCTTGCCGTCGCGCTGAAACCAATGGTCCCACTGCCGGCATTGGTGAACATGGCGTTGTTACCCAAAGTCAGCAGCGTGAACGAGCCGTTCGTGCCTATTGTGACATCAACGAATGCGTTCGTCGCGTTGACGTAGGTGTTGGAGGCGCCGTCAGGCACTTGGGCGGTCACTGTTAGACAGACCAATCCAGGAATACTGATTAAAAGACCAAGTCGCATCGCGGCATTCATAGGGTTGTAAAGTCAGGCCGGAACGTCTTCCGAAGTTGATTGTGCCCCATTCGAACCCATCCGAACCAAAAAGCAAGAGAAACGATACTCACAAATAACAAACGTATTTGTTCCCCAAACTTGCAGACGTAAAGAAGCCGACTTCAATTAACACATGAGGCCTCCGCCCACTCGCAAACACCCAACCGCATCAAAGGTAAGGCGTGAAGAGTCGGGCAACACTGTCCCGCAACTTTCCCGGTAACGAACGTCCGTCCACATCCTGCAAGGTGACTGGCTTCGCCTGCTCGAGTTTCTTCCGAATAACGGCGCTCATCGCCTGCCCGAAGTCGCGGCCATAACATTCGACGTTTAGCTCGAAGTTCAGTCGTAAGCTGCGCGGATCCCAGTTCGCCGAACCCAGGAGCACCCAATGATGATCCACAATCATGAGTTTGGAGTGATCAAACGGCGGGGGAGTCAGCCATAGCCGGCAACCGCGTTCCAGCACTTGCCACCACATCGCCCGTGAGGCCCAATGCACAAATGGCAAATTGTTCTCTGCCGGAAGAATGATGTCCACCTGCACGCCACGCAACGCGGCCAGATTCAGGGCTGTGATGAGTGATGAATCCGGCAGAAAATATGGAGTCAAGATCTGCACCGAGGTTTGCGCACAAGACAATGCCGCCAGTAAGGTCCAACGCGCCTTGTCATAATCTGCGTCTGGACCGTCGGTGATGACGCGCGCTATCGATTTTCCGTGATTGGCCAAGGGTGGAAACCAGGCATCACCGGTCAGGATTTCCTGGGTGCAAAACTCCCAATCATTCGCGAACGCCTCTTGCAGCTGCGCGACGACCGGGCCTTCCACTTTGAAATGTAAATCCTGCACCGGCTTTGCGGGTCGAGCTGCGAGAACATTTCCATGACGAATGTTCATCCCACCGGTGAAACCTACAGTGCCATCTGCCACCAGAAGCTTTCGATGGTTGTGAAGGTTCATGGTGGTTAAGCGCCAGGGAGCGAGCGTGGGCAGAAATCGTGCAGTTGGCACCCGCGCCCGTTTGAGTTTGCCAAGGATGGACGGAAACGAATAACGAGCTCCGGCATCGTCAACCAGCACCCGCACCTGAACGCCGCGCTCAACGGCCCGCTTCAGCGCGTCGACAAATCGATTGCCGCTCTCGTCGTTGTCGAAAATATAGGACTCCAAAGCAACTGACTTTTGGGCAGATTCTATCGTGGCCAACATCGCGGGGAACGCGGCATCGCCATTGAGGAGCGCCTGAACCTGGTTGCCACCTTGCAGCGGCTGTCCCGCCACGCGGTCGACCACCTGCGCCAACATTTGCATATGCCGCACTTCGATACCTTGCAAATCGTCAGTCTCACCGGAAGTCAGCCGCAGGGGCGCGTCGCTGGGACCGCGACCCACCCGCAACGAACGCGCATGCCGTCGGATGCGATTTACCCCAAAAGCAATGTAGAATACGGGCCCGACCACCGGCATCAGCCAGATGAACCCCAGCCATAGCGCGGCCGCACGATGATCACGTTTGTTCAATAAGGCGTGGACCGACGCCAACGCGGCAGCAAGCAATCCAAACCCAGCGGCGATGTGTGGCCAGAATGCGGTCAGATGTTCCAGCCATTTCATGATGCCTTGTGTACGCACGACGACCAATGCGAAGCAAGCTCCATTACCCGACGCTACGAAGGATTCCAAAGATCGACTTCGATGATTTTCACGAAACTTTCCCACCGTTCCATCGTTCAATCTCTCAGAGTCGCCTCAAACCGAGTCACCCGGCGACAACCAAAACCACAGACAGAACAAAACTATGAAAACCACCAAGCAAAGCGGATTCACCCTCGTCGAAATCATGGTCGTCGTAGGCATCATCGGATTGTTGGCTGGCATTTGCATTCCGAATCTGACCGAAGCGATCAGGACCTCGCGCCAACGCGTGTGCAGCCTCAATCGGAAAGGCATTGATAACGCCAAGCTGCGTTGGGCCACCGAAACCCAGCAACCGGAATCGGCATCGCCAGCGGACGAAGACCTCTTCGGTGTGAATCGCTACATCGAGCACAAGCCTTCGTGCCCATCGCATGGCAGCTACTCGCTTAACGCCCTCCATGAAAAGTGCACATGCAACGCGAGCGGTCATGAAAATCCATTACTGAATGATTGAATCGCGTCGTTGAGTCGATTTTTTCACCCGGCGCAAAACGCAACATCGACTCAAAACGCGCAACAATTCTGCCCGTCGGAAATTGTTTCTATTTGCCAGTGATTCCTGCGAAATCGGATTTCCGCTACACGAAAACGTGGTGGCATGTTGCTTGCAATGAGGCCGATCCAAGGAATTGAATTATGATCGCGACCATCGACAATGTCACCGGCTTAAAAACAAAGAGCTTCTCAGATTCCTCGTTCGCCACATCGATCTCTAAGCACTCGATTCGCGTCTGGCTGACGGATGACAACGCCGGCTTTCGGGAGTTGCTTGAAGACTTATTGATCCGATCCGGCGGATTCAACTGTGAACTACAATTTCATTCCGCCGAGTCACTATTGGAAGGGTTAGTCAGCGAACCAGCGCCCGACGTCATACTGTTGGATGTGGAGATGGGCGGTATGACCGGCGTGGATGCACTTCGCCCGATTCGTGAGCTTGCACCGAATGTGCGAGTGCTGATGGTGACTTCGTTTTGGGATCCGATGTATGAAGCTCAGGCCTTGCGTGACGGGGCATCGAGCTACTTGATTAAAGCTCACGCCCCGACAACTCTGGTTAGCGCGATTCACCAAGCCTTGGAGTCTCCCGTCACTATGGCTCCGTGTACCATCAAAACGGTCGCAGTGCGGCGCGAAAACACTGAATCAATAGCAAAGCCCATCAACCCAACAGGAAAGAAGAGCGCATTCAGTCGCTTCGGATCATGGGCCGCACAGTCGTTCAGCCACCTGCTCCGACCCGCCTCGGTCTCAACCGCGGAGAGTCACACGTGAGTTACCGTTATGAAGAAAAGGACGCGCTTCGAAAAACTGGCTAGAGGCTGCTTTGCTCTGAGTCTGACGCTTGCCGAATGGCTGGAGCTGCAGCAAATCCTTCTCACTTCAAAAAAGGCCCGGCGAATCTTCCGCCAACGCGCCCGCCGACGGTCATTCCAGTGGCGGTTGATGTTTGATTCGTTGCGAACCTCACCGAGGGCGCGAGCGATAGGTTGAACTGGATCTCCTGTCACCCATAACTCCCCCCTTCGAGAGTTGACTTGTTCGCGCAATTGGCCAATTGTCCGCGCGTGAATCCAATCAAATTCTCGCACGGCCTCCACTCTGCATTTCTCAAGAGCTTGCCGATTCTATCACTCGCCACCCTGGGTTGCTTCCTTTACTCGCTCCAGATCGTAGCCGCGAGTGGCGTCCTGCTCGTGGCCAATAAGGGAGACCAAACCCTTGGACTGATCGATCCCGACGCCGGGCGCATGATTGGCACCGTAGCCGAAGACGGCGTAACCGGCCACGAGGTGGCCGCCTCACTGGATGGCAAATTTGCTTACGTACCTATCTTTGGTAACTCCGGGGTGGGCAAACCCGGCACGGACGGCCAACTGATGCGAGTCATCAATCTGGCGGAACGAAAGATTTCCGGCACGGTCGATTTCGGCAAAGGCGTACGACCTCATTGCGTGGTGGTCGGACACAAAACTGGTTTGCTTTACGTCACGACGGAATTGAACAACGCGGTAACGGTGGTTGACCCAAAGACGTTGAAAATCATCGGCTCGATTCCCACAGATCAACCGGAGTCGCACATGCTCGCCGTCACTCGCGATGAACGCCGCGGATACACGTCGAATGTCGGGCCCGGCACTGTTTCCGTACTGGACCTGGAGCAAAAGAAAGTTCTCGCCATCATCCCGATCTCCAAGACGGCACAACGCATTTCGCTGTCCGCAGACGATCGTTGGGTCTTCACGTCAGACCAAACCAAACCCCAACTCGCGGTCATTGATACCAAAACCAACGGCATCGCGCGTTGGATTCCCCTGCCCGGCCTCGGTTATGGCACGGCTTCGACACCCGACAGTCGCTGGTTGGTCGTGGCCGTGAGCAGCGTGAACAAGGTGGCCATTGTGGACCTGACAAAGATGGAAGTCGCCCACGTTTTGGATGTGCCTCGGTCACCCCAGTACGCTTTGGTCCGCCCGGATGGTTCTGAAGCTTATGTTTCCTGCGATGCCAGCAAACAAATCGTGGTGATTGACACGAAAAACTGGAAGGTCAAAAAGCTGATCGACGCCGGCCCAACCGCTGACGGGCTCGCTTGGGCCAATTCAAATCCATGACTTCAGCGTTGGCCTTTGTTCCAACGCCCGAACCGCTTTAACGCATCTTCTGGCGCGTCGGTGTACCAAGCGTAACCATTCCTGCGCTCCAGCGAAATTTCGTCCACTGTGTCGTGAATGGTTTTGTCGCGGTCGCCGAAGATTGGACGATTGCTCCCGAATTCATAATAGCGCGACCACAGCGGCCCGCTGCCGGGCGATGCTACCAGGCGAAAGCCGTCATCTCCCGTCTTGCGATAGGCCTTGTCCCGGATTTCGGTGCGTTTAAACCAATCTGCCGCTGCTTGCACCGCTGCGACAACATTTGAATCGGGCGAAGGCCATCTCATCAGGAAAATCATCACGGCAGCGCTTTCACCCGAACTGAGCGAGGGCATTTCATAATTGCGCGCGGAAGTCGGCTCCATGGTAAGTGCGTCATACTGCTGGCACCAGGCAGTCCGCTTCCCGTTTTCCAGCACTTGAGTAGCCAAAACACATTCGAGTCCGCGCCGCAAGCTGTCCGCGGCCTGCTTGCGAAGGTCCGGGATGACGAAAGCAAAGCCCCCTACCCCGCCCGCAACGTCTGCCAGCAAATCAAGTGTCTTGGTCATCGCGCTGTCATTGAACGTCAGTGCGTCATGATAGCCGCCTTGCAACGGCCAAACCTGCGGCCAGCCGCCGTTGGGAAATTGCGAGCTGAAAATGTAGTCCATGCCCCGCGAAAACGATTTTCGAAATGCATCGCTCCGTACGGATGCATCGGCAGCGATCACATTCGCCAGAAATCGAAGTTGCGTAGTCGTCGCTCCATTATCGAACGTACCGACATAATTCCAATTTGGATCGACCGGCGTATCCAAATCAGCATCGTTCGCAAATCGGGATAGATTCCCCAGCGCGAAATGCTCCCCCGGCGCCCGGGTATGCTTCGTCATGTCCAAATTCTTACTCCAACCGCCCGCCGGCGTTTGAAACGACACGATGATCCCAGCGATGCTCCGGGCTTCATCCGAGGCATACCATTCCTTCGAGCGATTCAGGACAATTCCACCGGCTCCACGGCCTGACGGCGGAGAGCTAGCCTGCTTAATGTTGTTGCTTCGCATTTCACCCCTGAAGAGTTCGCGGTCGGTTTGCGACTGCTTCTCGGAGCGAATCAAATAGTCCCGCCAGGCAGGTTGTGTTGCAGCCGGGAGACGCGAGATTCTCGCTGAGGTTAATGGCAAAGCCCCACCATTGGTGCCGATGATTCCCGCAAGAGAAAGGTCGCAGTGAAGACCAGCGACCAGAATCAGGATGATTGTATTTGCACGCGCCATCACCAGCGTTCGACGGTAACCTGCGACCTTGATTCAAGCCTTTTCCCGCAATGCAGACTCATTGCCGCCGAAAACGTGCTGCCACCAGAGCCAATCCCGCCAGTGACAGGAGCGTCAGCGGGCTGGGTTCAGGGACTACTCGGATTCCTCCCACCTGCATCTGAATGTGCGGCGAACTGGGTTCCTGGGAACTCACCCAGCTAAAAAGAGTCAACCTGTAATCATGTGCTGCCTGCAAGGCGGTATTCATCGTCAATGACGCCGTGCCTCGCGGCTCCTCGTTCCCGTGATCCACCCACGGCAGCGTTCCCGATGGACCATCCCAATCGAAGTTCCACATCATCGCGCCCGCCGTTACGTCGAATAACGAAATACTGCCAAGCGAGTAATACCAATGTCCGCGGCCGGTCACGTCGATAAATATCGGGACAACATCGGTGGAGGTCGGTGAAAAATTGACTACCGCTTTTGCGGAGGCCGCGGCCGTGTCATGTAACGGATAGTCCGATGCTGCATAAGCTGAAATGCGCAAGAAGTCCGTTTCGGCTTGCGAGTTGAGCCAGGCGGCCTGGGAGACCAACGAATCAACAATCGGCGCCGATGACTCGTTTGTGCGCGATTCCAGATTCAATCCGTTTGTGCCCCAAACCCCTCTGGAAACAATCGTCGTAAAAAACGAACCGTTTAATCTGACCGGCGCCGACCAGGCCGAAAGACTGGCCGCCAGCAAAACCGAGCAGGCGCCCAACAAATGGGGAGAGAAGATCCTGTTCATTGCGTTAAAAAGAATTACTCGTTCGTCAACTCCGGTTCAAGTCGCTCACGTCACTTGGCGCGTGGCCACCAACAACGACATTTTCAGAACGGCTGCCAGACTCGCCAAGCACAGGCATTACCGAAGAAAGTAGTGAGCATTACGGACAGTCCAGAAACGCTCCGAGATTTCAGATCCAGCGCCTCGGAGGCTTGGCGCATTTCTAAATCAGTATTCTGGAGCCGCGTTGCCTTATGCATCGCCACACGTGAGCCTTGGGAGATAAGGACGAGCCAAGCGCTCAAATCCATACGGTCAAAAGACGCAACTCCCGTACCACGGTACGGAGATTGTCGAGGACGACCGCAACACAACGAACTGGTGATGCTCACGGTCATTTAAGCCAACCCACGTTCCTTATCTCAATGTCGACGCTATGGAATTGCAGAGCGCTCAAATCGAAATCGCCTTTGGGGTCGACGACATCGAGAGGCGAATAAACGCACTGGAGGAGCGGCCACAGTTCCGGCTGAAATCGCCCAAACAAAAAGCCCGGCAGCGAAGCCGGGCTCGAAAAGAGTAAATTGTCTAACCGCTGTTAGTTTGTATCAAGTCGGGCACGCCGGCCACTGGAAGAACCCCACATAGAACGCCCGGAAAAATCCTGGTTCATCCATTAGGACAACAAAATCAGGCCGATCAAAAACCCGATTGCCGAGGCGAGTAAGATTTGACCTTGGACTTTCATAACTTGGTTTGGTTTTCCCTCCCGTCTGAGACGGGAGGGAATGATGTAACTGCGCCCCTCGCACTTCCGGTCTTCCCTACGCAGTAACATTAGCCTAAGGCCTATCTCTCGCTATTAAGGAACACCCCAAACAAAAAGCCCCGGCAGACCCGGGGCCGTCGGTCGATACAATCGTATGCGAGAACATCGGACCGGTTCGAAACGGTTGGAGATTTGCACAAAAATGCGAACGCGTTATGAGTTAAAGCCAAAGAAATCAAATCCCTGCTCGTACTGATTTATCAGGGAATTTTGAAAATGGCGACCCTACCGGGAATCGAACCCGGGCTACCTCCGTGAAAGGGAGGTGTCCTAACCGCTAGACCATAGGGTCGTCGAGGGCGGGCATTGTAGTAAAGAAAGGTCAGCTGTCACGAAAAAATCCTAAGCTAAATCTTGCCAATCGGTGCATGACTTCGTTCAATACCTGTCCCCGACGTACGGCTGGGTAGCTCAGTCGGTAGAGCAGAGGACTGAAAATCCTTGTGTCGGCGGTTCGATTCCGCCCCCAGCCACCACTTTCGGTCAATAGAATCGGGACAAACGGCGATGTTGAGAAAATTACTCAGCATCGCCGTTATTGTTCTGACTTGGTTCTGACCCACTTTCGCAGAGCAACTCTCCTGCTCCGTTTCTGGAGTGAGCATCAGCCCGCGAATCTTACCTGACGTGTGTGTTTAAGATGCCATCCGAGGACATTCGATTCTGCCTGCGTTACAACCTGCTCGACCTGACAATCTCAAGCGGAGTCAGATGGCTCTTTGAATTGCAAGGGGCGAAAACCGCCTATAGCGCGAATCATGATCGCGGTGACAAAATACTGAAACTAGTTCAACCATCACGCCCTGGAGCCATCTGAGGCTTTTTGTTTGGTAGTTTCCCGCCCCCGACGGCGATAGATGAGTGCGGTAACGCTACTGACAGCCAACAGCGCGTGCAGCGAAGGTTCTGGAACAACAGAGTACGTGACGTTGTCGATGGCTGGCGACCATGCCAATAAGTCACTGGTGACCATTACTCTCCCGATTCCTCTACTGTCTTGCAGTCCCCAGAATAAGGGGGCGCCAAACGGGCTGAACGAAACACTCGAACTTTTCAGAAACAATCCATCAACACTCAATGCAGTGATGGTCACGTTGGCCGAAAAAGCGTACAGGCTGCTAATATCGAAGCCGATGGCAGTCGGCTGGCTAAGAAAGCGAAGTGTGAAACCCGTCGCATTATATGCATGCAGGTTTTGTGACTGATTTCCAGAGTATCTTCGACCGTTCCACTGGATACCCGCTGAACTAACGAACTCGATTCCGGGCAGGACTAGCCCGGGGCCTTGACCGTAAAATTTGGTCGCGGAATTGAGTATGTGTTGTGACCCCTCAAATGCTGCATCACGTTCGGGAATGTTGAGCGTTTCGAAAGTCTCCGTAAGGGTGTTCGGAAGGCTTAGTAACTGACTCCGGGTTATGACTACTTGCGCCATCGCCTGAGGAATTATTGGCAGCCAAGTAATCAATGCGATGAGCATGCTTATTCCCTTAAGCAGCGGAAGACGGGGTTTCATCGGGTTCTACCTTTACTTCTTTCTAAGCCCACAGCAAGGCTTTAGACACCGAAAGTAAATTGAAGGATTCCCCATCTAACATCCGTATCTATAGCACGGTGGTTAACTTGTTGGTGGTTTGATTAACTGGTTACCCGTTGGCTGGTACCCGGCGAAGCTTTTTGTCACTCGATAAACGAAGCGAAAGAGGTCGTCCCCAGGACGATGGCCCAAGCGAGAATGAGGATCGTCCACAGGAGAACAATCATCCAAGAAAGCTTCCAGGTGTTTTGGATCACACCTCATAGTAACCCCAAACGCTGCACCGCCTCATATAATCCTCGGCAGGTATAGCTTGGAAAAACGGGTGAGCATTTTGCTAACGACGATTCAGTTTGTGCCAACTCCAAGGCCTGCGATGATTGCGGTTCTAATGATCGCCAACTACACGCTCAGCAACGACGGAAAACATCTCGCTCAATGGTCTGAAGGAAATCGCAGAACTCCACCACCACAAAAGTTCGTGATGATTCCTCGGCACATCCTGGCCCTTGACGGCGTTAAAGGCTTCTTTCAAAGGTCGGCGGTGAAGAGTGGCGCCGAATCCGAAAATGGTGTTTACGCCGTCGAACCGGAGGCGGTCAAGATGCCTTCTGCGGTTTAACTCCAGCGTGGTTTGGCGACTGTGCTGGGGTTCTTTATTTCCGTCGTCGCAAGATGAACATTGCCGCTGCACCGATGCCGGCCAAGGCCATGCTGGAGGGTTCAGGGATCAAAGAAATCGGCCCAATCAATCCAGCAGTCGAGGTAGGAGTGCCTGCGGGCGTCGTCGTTGGATCGCCGGTATCAATGGTGAAAATATGTGATGCCGCTTTAAAAGGCGAATTAACCCAATCAGCACCTTGGAATGCGCGAACAATCGCAGCGACACTGCCACCCGGAGTGATACCTGGAATAGTCAATGTGCCGGCGCTGAACCGACCTGCGAGCGGTGTGCCGACATTGGCCAACGTCGGCAATGGCTGAAACAGGGTTAAGTCAGTAGTCCCAACAGGTGCATACCAAAGCTGCGCCTTTACACCATTGGCTGCCGTTGCAGGGGCAGCGTTGAAGGAAACAAATTCGCTCGCGCTATTGTTAAACACAATCGTGCCTTGGCTGTAGGACGAAGCCGCCATTGAGATTACTGCCAGAATTGTCAGAAGTGTTTTTTTCATAAAGAGCCCCAAGTTGTTCCCCGACTCTTTCATGCCATGGGATTGGCGTCAAGATGTGGTTCATTTTCACGCTGCGCGTGACAACGTTAAAAGCGACTGGTCGCTATTCACTCCTTCCACCCCGACTCCTGAACGAAACTATGGGCACATAACCAGTCGTTCACTAGAGCCCCCGAAGCAATCCGGGGCTTTTTCTCAGTTCGATTCAGATTGAACCGGAGGCGTGAGACTTTGACAAAGTGCGTAGGTCGCCATGAACCTTCACTGATGAATAAAGGCATGTCAGTTGCCCTGTTGGCCGCAGGAATATTACTCCTCATCTGGGGCGTAAGCGCGATGCAGTCGTTCAGTTCCGATGTATCCCGTTTCTTCACCGGATCACCGACCGATAAAGCTGTCTGGTTGGTGATTGGTGGAATCGGCGCGGCCATCGTGGGTTTGTTCGGTCTGCTTCGCGGGGCGAAAGGTGGGTAAGCGCGGGGCTTTTGGTTTGACCCGGGAAGCAATCAGGGTAGAGCCTGCGTGGTCGCCATGACCCGCAAGCTCCTCTTCCTAATTGTTGCACTGGGCTTACTCGTCTGCGCTCGGGCGACCGCCCTGGAAGTCATTAATCCTGACCACGACTTGTCTTTCAACGCAGGAGGTTGGACTTTTGGATTTGTGGGATTCGATGGGAGAGTATCTAGCGAGCCGTGGACAGTCATTTGTTATGGACCGTCGTACGCAACGGTGGATTTGCCGATACACTTGGTCGTTACCCTAATCGTTAGCATCCCGGTGCTGATCGCCGTTGTGTTGTACTACACGGTTCGCCGCCTCTCAAACAAACCAATGTTCGAAAAGTAATGCGCCTATTTTCTTCGCCGTAAGAACAACCTTGTCGCTGTGCCGAGTCCGGCCAAAAGGCGCTCTATTGATCAGATACGTGCTGTTCAGATTTGCGGTTGGTCTCTCGATTGTCGTGCTTCCTCAACAAGTAATGTAGCTGCTCAATCTGGCTTGAGACTTTGGCAAGATCCTTCCGTATACCCATCAGAATAAACGGCACCATTGTCCATGCCACAGCCAGAATGAATGATAGAACTGAACCAATTACGATGAACACCAAGTAGCCACCAAACTCTGTGCCTTCCATACGCGTCAGCAAACACTAGCGGCGCGGAGTGTCAAGCGGACTTCATGTGCGATTTCACCACCCGGAAACATTTCCTCGGAGACTTTCCGCCTCTTCATCATCTGGACGCACTACGCGCTATCGCTCGCGATTAGCAGTTTGAACGAGCTTCAACAGTTTTTGAATTGGAAGCGGCGTCCAGTAATCATCCTGCGTCCGGCCAGCGCGGCCCAGATTTCCTCGCTCAGCTGGAATGGTGAACGGGCCACCGTAGATTCGACCGTCAAACTCAATGCGGACTTCGCCATGAGCACCACCGAGCCATTCGCCCTTGTAAAAGTTGACGAAGGCCTGCACGTCATGAATGTTCACCGGTGATTCAAATTCGATGAATTCATATTCCCGCCCCGGCGAGGAACGATGGTCCTTGTAATAATAGCCCTCGGGCGAGCGCACGTGTTCGAAGTATAGCATCTCGCCTCCCGTGCGCGGACTCGCGTAAAGGTCCAGGTCAACTTTCTCTTTCCAGCGGATGCCAATTTTCATGGGGCCAACCACAACCCCCGGCGGTGTCTGCGCCATGGAAAGCGCATCGCGCGTAATCCAGTCATGGACCTCTACACCGCGACCAACCCGCAGCATCTCGATTTTGCTCTGGCTGGCATCAATGGCCCAATGTTTGGAGACGGCGCCATTGCCAGCCGTAGCTTTGCCGAAGGATTGCAAAGCAGTGGGAAGGTCACTGGAGAAAGTGGCGAGTTGCGCTCCGCGTCTTTCCAGATACAAAGTCCAAAAGCGCGCGACCTTTTCTTTGTGCAGATCATTCACCCATGGATCACCAAAGTACATCCATTGCACAATCATCGGCCGGCCGGCCTCTCCGTCAAATCCATAAACTGATTTCTCACGGGACGCTTGCAAATGCCCATCGGACGGAAAGTAACCATCCACCATGGAGAATACCGTTTCCTTGGCATCCATATACAGCGGACTGCCAACCAACAATACCATCGACTGCGAATTCGTTGGCGACGCCCTTTCGGACAGGAAATCCAGAAATTGCGGCAGCCGAATGGAGCCGGCGAAAACGAAAGGCGGGTTGGTTGGACCGACGCGTTCCTGCGCGAGAAACGACTTCAAATCGCGAATCGAGGCCGCAAATTGGTTGGCTCGTGTTTTGGGACTGTTGAAGGCACGGCCGCCGGGCACGGCGATCTGCGTAATGGTCCTGAGTTCAAACGCATCGTAAATCGTCAACTTGCTGTTAAGTGGCAACTCCTCGACGATCAGTCGAACGATGCTTCGATAGATGTCATCTTTTACAGATTTCTCCAGGAAGGGTGAAATTCCGACGATAAAGTCCGAACCAGCCGGGCCAATCGAATTCGTCTGACTTGCGATACAATTTGAACACCACAGTCCAAGCGCGCAGGCGCACGCGATAACGGTGGCTGCCAATCGCCGTGCCCCATTTGTGCGAATTGATCCTAAGAGATCCATACATTTGCAAAGTTGAGTGAGTTTAAGCGCCGTTGCTCTGGAGCGGTGCAGAGACGGACGACTTGGTCGCCAGGCGATTGCTTGAATTGGATGTCTCGAGATGGCTGCGCACGTGTTCGGACAATTGGTCGAGAATGACCTGCCGTTTCTCCGATTGATCCTTCCTTTGCGCTCGCTCGCGGTGAAACACTGATCGGCCATAGGCAATCAAAGCGGAGAGCTGATTCTCGAGGCGCACCAGATTTCCATTGGCTTCGCCCAGATTCAATCGCTCTTGCGCGACGGTTGCTTCCAGATTCCGGCGTTCCTGGGTCAACTGGTTAAAGGTGGGATCCAGCGCGAGTCTTACTGGACGGTGGCGGGCATATAGAATTGTGAGATACATGCCCATCACGGCGGAAAGGAAGATTTCCGCAACGGCCTGGCTGGCCACAGTGATCACATCAATCCATTTGGCGCCGGCGAAGTTCAGTCCGACAGCCGGCGACGGCGATGGGCTGTCGAACACTGTGAGGGACGCGATGTGTTCACCGATTCCTTTCGAAAGAGTGGGATACACGCACGCATAAGCGCCTGCCCAAACCAACACTCCGGCCATGCCGAGCACGAGACAGGTCCACAAATAAGCATCACGGCGCTTGCGATCCTGGAGAAAATCCCAGCCGATTTTGACCGCCAGAGCGCCGACCGGCAACAAGGCGGCCCAGAGATAGGAGCGTAGCGGATTTTCGCGGAACGTAATCAAACCCGACTCAAGCAGGTTGAAAGAGATATTCCAGATGCCGAAGGTTATCAGGCAAACAATTCCCAGGCTGCAGCTCGCAAACATCACCAAGTCCCACGCGTTCCATGGAGACGTGGGCTTGGTGTCTTCCTCGCCGTCGACCGCAACCGGCACGAGCTTGGTGCGGGAGTTGAGGACAGCGTCCGTCGATTTTAACTGGCCTTCGAGAAACGCCAGCCGATCTTCGACCGTCTTCGCTTGTTGCCGGTATCGTTCCCATTCGACGGCGTGGTGATGGAGAAAGAGCGAGCGGTGGTAGTCTTCCACCTGTTCAAGACTGGCCACTTCTGGGTTTTCAAGTTCGTTCTGAATGAACTCTAGGTGAACAGCCGGAACAATGCTCTCGACGTTCGATTTTGGTGCGGTGGTTTTCATGACTCACCCTTTCTGTAATAGTCGTTGGGCAAAGAGGTCGCTGTCCCCGCTTTACTAGGGCGATTTCTCCTGTACTTCGAGACTTTGAACCTAGCGTTATTGGGCGGAGTGCGAGTGCGACTGTGAGTGTGTTTCGGTCACACAGGCTTCCTTGGACTCACTTAGCTCGATGTTGATATCTGCCAAGTCGTCGTCTTGCTCGTCGAGATTGCCCTGATCTTGTTCAAGCCGCTCGATCTGATGATCCAGCTTTTCTCGTTGGCGCTCGAGCGCTTCAACTTGCCGGCGCAAATCCTGGAGTTGCCGTTGGGTGTCCGATTTAAGCTTTTGGGAAGATTGTTTTTGATCGGCTTTGCGTGCCTTTTCAACTTCTGCCGTGGCTCGCTTCGCCTGCTCCATCGCCCGACCGACTTCGCGTTGGGCCTGTTCTTTGATCTTTTCGATTTCTTGAGGATTAAGTCGGGCGAGGTCCGCTTGTTGTTTGGCTAACGCTTCAAGTTTGGCCATTTCCTTTCGATCAATCATTCCGTTTTCGAGTTTCAGTTGGAAATCCGAGCGACCTTTCGGGCCTGGCTGGTTCATCAATGAATTGACCATGCGCTCCAAACGATCGAGCCGCTCTTCCAGCGATGAGTCTCGATTTTCCGCGTGCAGCGTTTTCGCCGGCTTTGGTGTGCGTGGTGCTCCTGGCGCGGTCGGAGGTTCAATGGCGGCGAGCATCGCAGGCGGCTGGCCCGGCGCGGCAGCAACTACGGAAAGCCGCGTTTTGACCGGCGCTAAAGAGATGTCCGGACGGATCGTAAGAGCTGGCGAAGCGCTGACGGTGATTGGGCCTCCCGTTTTGAACTTAGGCCCAACACTGACGTCCGCCGGGATCGGAGGGGTCGGCGGCAGGTTATCGGCCGAACCTAGAGGCGGCAGTCCAGCCACTGAAGCCACGGAGACAACGTCCGCTACCGGCACGCCGGGCGATATGTCGGCTGGTGGCGGGGTGGTGTCAGCCGCTGTGGTTTCAATTTGCGCCAGGACGATTCGGGGGGCCGCGAAAATGATAGCAACAGCCACAATTGCCGCCGTGGAGGTGATTAGCGCCAGCCAGGTTTTTGCAAGGCGAGGCGAGGTGTTACGGTGCGTGTTCAGTATCATATCAATCCTTTCTTTCAATTGAGTTTTGTTGTTCGAAGATCCCGGTGCGAGAAGCGGAAGCCGTCTCTGCATTCGCGCCGCCAGATTTGCCAGCACGAGCGCGTACGTTTGGGGACGCTTACTCTGCTGTAAAACGTGATCATCACAGGCTATTTCCCGCTCCAACGATAACTGCCGGGAAATCCACCAGAGCGCAGGATGGAAAAAGAAGAAGGCCAGGAGGCCGTGTTGAATCAGGTTAATCCAATCGTCGCGTCGCTCCATGTGAGCCAATTCGTGACGAAGCACGAGTTCCGCCTCTGCCAATTCCAGGTGCTCCTCTGCTGGCAGAAGGACGACCGGGTGCAGAAAGCCCAAAAGAAACGATGATCGATGTGCAGGTGACACTTTCAATTCGACTTTTCGGTTTGTGACCAGGCGAGCGGAGAGTCTTTGGAAGAGTTCGCTTAACTCCGCGCGAGGCGGGAGCGATTGGCGTTTCAGCTTCCGAATCTGAACGAGTTGCACAATCAAATTAAGAACCCTGAGACCGGTTATCATTACCCACAGGGCGAGGAGTATCCTCGCAATCGCAGCGAACTTGGACCCAACTGCGAGTTCAACAGAAATTGGATTAAGCAATCGATCCATCAAACTGCGTACAGCGGTGGCTTCCACGGAGGTATGAGTCGTCAACCCCGCATCGCCATCTTGCGTGTTATCCGACTCAACGCTGTTTGGTTCTTCCGACTGAATCACGCCTTGAGAAGCTTCCTGTTGAGCTTGGATTAGGGCTACCAGCAACGGATGCAGTTCCGCACTCAAGCCGTCATCGCCTGAGTTGTCCGAATGACTTGGACGGTCTTGGGTTTTTAACTCGGTCTCCGAAAAAACGGCGGCATCCGCAGAGGGCATTTCAAACTCGGTAGCAGGTTGAGCTTTAGTCTCTTGCCGGAGCGATGAAGAACCGATCAGGCCGTGCGCAACAACCAGACCAATAAGCAACAACAGAGTGCAGAACCAAATCGCATGGCGCGTGGCGGCATTTGTCCGAACCAACCACCGCAAGCACAACGCCACTAGAATGGCAATAATGATGCCTTGATAAACTCCATTTGCGGTGGCCGCAACGAGTTGGTCGCAGAGGTTCAGGATTTCATTTTTCATGGCGATCCGTGCCAGAATCCATGATCTTTTGTTTGATCGCGTCCAATTCTTCCGTGGTCAATTCCTCCTCGCGCAGAAAGGACAACACCAATTCACTGGGCGAACCGGCAAAGAACTTGGACAAAAGCTGATTCACAGCCTTTCGCGCAACGGTGTCGCGATCAACCCGGGGTACAAATACGAAAGCGCGACCTTCCTTGCGCGAAGTGAGATAGCCCTTTTCCTTCAATATTCTCATCAGCGTAAGAATGGTGGTATAGGCATCCTCACCTTTGAGTGCGTCGACCACATCCGCGACCGTAGCCGAGCCTTTCGCCCAGATAACCTCCATGATGCGGTGTTCAGCGTTGGTGAGGATCAGATTTTTCTTTCGGGGCATGTGAAACTTTCTACTAATAGTTTAGTAGCTGCAGATTAACAGCCGCTCAAATCCTGTCAACTAAAACTTTAGTAGTAAAGCCACCTGAGTGTACAAAGATGTGTAGAAACCTCGAATCAGGGATTCAGGTAATTTCCGCTCTACTGGATTTGATTTCGGTAAACAAATTGATGTTCCGATTTATCTCAAGGACGTCACCATCGTGCTTGAGCAACCGTTCCTAAATTCTCCCGTCAAGAACGGCGCACCGAAGAAGTGGGGACGTTGCTGTCATTTACTCAAGGGCTCGCCTAAGCAACGACGCGGTTAAGGCACTGCCAAACGATAAAACACGCTGGTGTTGGACGGATCAACCGGAACCACCACACGATTGGTCGTTGTGGAATTCGGCACATCCACCCAGGTGTTGCTCAGACTGTTGGTCTGAACTTGCAAGCGCCCGCCCGCAACCGGCCAGGAGATGTCAATGTTGTTGCCTGATAACCGGGCCAAGACGCGCAAAGAGGCAAACTTGTAAACCACGCCGCCGTTTCCGTTGGCTGAAGTATTAGTCACCAGCGCGTACAGCTCGCCATCGGCATCCTCACCAAATCCATGCACGGTGAGTCCACTTGGCAAAATTTGCGAGGCGAACTGTGGCAGATAAAAGACACTGATCACCCCGGTTTGAAGGTCCGCGTAGAACAAGCGCCCGTCCGCACGCACCGGAGCAGTCCGCAGCGCGAGATCACCAAAGATGTACTTGCCATAGAGTTCCGGAAGCGCTGCGCCACGATAAATGAAACCACCTGTGATCGAGATGCCGTCATTGTGATCGTATTCGAGCGTGCCTTGAGTGCCGACAATCGGGTCGATGAGTCCTGCCGGTGACCCAGGACTACGATTCCCAGGCGGCGCGCCGATCGTCCCCGCATTGCCCGCCGGACCGTTCGTGCGATTGAACAGAAAATCCCCTTCCTTAATCGCCCATCCGTAATTGCCACCAAGCGTGATGCGATCAATCTCCTCAATGTTATTCTGCCCCACATCCGCGAGGATCAATTCACCATTCAGGCGGTCGAACGAAAAGCGATAAGGATTGCGCAATCCATAGGCATAAATTTCCGGCACTTGGCCCAGGCCCTGGAATGGATTGGTAGCAGGAATTCGATACTGCCCGTTTGCACTGGCCGCATCGGAACTGCCGGTCGTGAGCGACGGATGTAGCGGATCAAACCGCAACATCTTGCCCAGAGGCGTACTCAGGTTTTGCGCGTTGCCGCCGGGCTCGATGTGACTCAATCCAACATCATTCGCATCGCCACCATCGCCCAAAGCGAGATACAAGTAGCCATCCGGCCCGAATGCAATCGTGCCACCGTTATGATTGCCCGCTGTCTTGCCGAAGGAAATCACTTCCCGACGGGAATTGGGATCAACCACGCTCGCGTTCGTCAGTGAAATCTTCCATTCGTTGACGACGTTCTTGTAATTGTTTGTCGCGGTGGTCGGCACTGGATAGGTTGCCGCGGTCAATGCCGGGATCATCTCACTATTGTAGGTGTAAAGTGTGCGGTAGCCGGGGCTGGCCGGATTGGTGTAGCCGGGATGAAACGCCAAACCTAAAAAGCCACGTTCATCGTTGGGGCTGGCCGGATTCAGAGGCGGCGCCACACGACTCTGAATGTCGAGCGCTGCTTGCGGCAGCAAAACTCCGTTTTCAATAACGCGTAACAATCCATTCTGCTCAACTACGAATAGCCGACTCGAATCGCCTGGCGGATGGAAGGCATAGTCCGGTGCCGCCATGTTGGTGACAACCAGCTGTAAGAAAATTGGGACGTTACCTTGGGGAATTGCCGGTAGATATCGAGCCATTGTCACTTGCACGGGGGCGGACGTTGCCCGCGCGCCGAGATTGTCAGAAGCCACCGCTGTCAGCGTATGCAATCCAATCGCCAGACTTGCGGTGACATTATATGGACTCGTCGCATCGGCTCCCAACGACACAGCTCCGTCAAAAAACTGAACGTTCGTCACACTCCCATCCGAATCCGAAGCGGAGGCTCGAACCGTGACTGAAGCGGAACTGCTCAACACCGCGCCGTCCACTGGATTCGTAATCGTCACGCTGGGTGGGGTGTTGCCGGAACTGACGGTTACGTTCACCACAGTGGACGTCGCGGAGAGACCAAGATTGTCGGTGGCTACTGCGGTTAACGCATGACCTCCCGTAGCGAGATTCGCTGCTACCGCGTAGGGGGTGTTATTAGTCGATCCCAAAAGAGTATTTCCATCAAAGAACAATACGTTGGTCACTGTACCGTCCGGATCGGACGCGTTCGCGGTGATAGATACAAAAGCGGGAGCCGTGAAAGCTTGACCATTGGTCGGCGATGCAATCGCCACAACAGGTGGCAAGTTCGCCGCCGCCGGGGTCGAGTGCTGATAGGCGAACCCTCCGCCTGGTCCGCCCCACGAAGTAAATTTGACATCAACGTAGATGTCTTCAGAAATAAGGTGCATCACGGCGTCGACGCCAACGGTGCTGGGCGGTCCGGGGTGGGTGATTTTCGCCCAGGTATTCCAATCTGTATAACTCAGCGTGGAATAATTTGCGGTTGTTCCGTCTGCCCATTCAGTGTCAGCGGGGCTGGAGAAATGAGTAAACCCCGTCTCCGTTTTCACATTGTAAATGCCTTGTGCGGCACCTCGAGTAATCCAAACGTTAGGTGTCAGGCGATCCTGATTGGCTGGCAGCGTGGGATCCGTGCCGGCAACATTGACAAAATTCGTGAGCGGACCGGTCCAGATCGTTGCACCTTGACTACTGGTCGCCGTGAGTAAGACGGCAAGAACAAGTTTGAGTACACAATTATCGAGTGATTTCATTTTGTCTCCCTTAATAAACCTGCCTCCAAAACCAGGACCCGGTTTACAGTCTATGAGGAACAAAATGCCGAGTGGTTCCCAAACGATTTAATAAGCGGCTGACTCATTCTCTGATTTCCGCAACCACCGTCATGCACTCAACAGTCTTTGCAGGTCACTCCCGAATGATGAAGCCCAGCCTTTCGAACACTTTGGTTGCGTCAGCGGAGTTAAGATATTGCAGAAAGTTCCGCGCGGCTTCGGGGTGCTTGGATCCCTTTATCCGCGCGATTGGATAACTAATCTCCGGCGACTCCTTAGCCGGAACTTTGTAAGCGACTTTGACCTTTTTGGAGATGCCGGAATCTGTCTTGTAAACAACACCTGCTTCCACATTGCCTGATTCCACCGCGGCCAGAGCGGCGCGGACATTTTCAGTTGGAATGACCTTCGGCTCAATCGCGGTCCAAACACCAGTCTGCTCGAGCCATTGCTTGGCGTAAATTCCAGCTGGAACCGTCTTGGTTTCGGCGAGTGCAAGCTTCTGAACGGCCGCATTTGTGAGCGAACCCGCCGAATCAATTTTCAGTAAGCTGTCCGAAGCGACCACAACCACCAGCGCATTCCCCAATCGACTTTTGCGCGTGCCAACGTCAATCAGCCCCTTCTTCTGCAAACCATCCATCTTCGCTTCATCGGCGGAAAAGAAAATGTCCGCGGGCGCGCCGTCTTCGATCTGACGTGCCAGCACGCTGGAGGCGCCGAGGTTGAAGATGATTTTGTCACCGGACTGTTTCTCATAATTCGCCGCGATCTCTTTGAGAGATTCGGTCAAACTGGCGGCTGCGAACACTGAGATTTCCGCTGCCTGGACGCCAAATGCAGTCCACAGAAAGAGCGCTGCCGAGATTACTTTGGGAATTGATTTCATAACGAGCTCGCAATCTTAAACCTCCGACAATTTCACACCCAGCGCGTAGTAGCCAGTGGCTGTCGTGCGATCGAGATAGACTGATGTATCGCCGGCAAAGGTAGTCAGGCTGGTTTTGTCCGCGGCGCCGGTCGGCGTGGTCGCAAAGCAGGCCGTTGTCCATGGCCCGTTCTGGTTCTCGCGGAACTTGACTTCGTAGGTCGCGTTTTGAAATGCGTTGAAATCGAGTCGAATGCGGGAGTTCGATCCACCGGGCAGGACGGCCGCTTTCACTTCAAATCCCCAGCACGGAACGTGGATCGTTAGCGTATCATCGCCGTCAAGCTCGAATTGATAGTTATATAAGGCTTCGGTAGTCGGGCCCTCCAAGACCCCGCCGTCGATGCCGTAGGCCGACCCGTGACAGCGGCAACGGATCTTCATCTCACCTCCGGGTGAGTTGTCAAACGCCGACACGGAGCAACTTCGATGACGGCACTCGCAATCCAGCACGTAAAAGTTCCCGGCATCATCCCGGTTGATAAGAAAGGGATGGAAACTGCCATCCGGATAGTCATCGTTTTGAATCGGATTAAGGCCCAATCGCACGGAACCGAAATCCTGCGACAATGCCGGGTAATCGCTGATGCGCACCTTGAATACACCGTCGTGGACGATTTCCCCCGGACCGGGAGTACAAAGCGCCAGCACATCGCGTTGCCAGAGTTTTCCCGCAACGATGGAGCTGGCGGTGCCAAACGCGACATACTTGAGGAATCGGCGACGCGGAATGTTCATATCTGTTTATGGTTTTGAATTCTTCCTCGGCAGACTTCAGACGCCGCCAAAATAGTCGGCGTTAATCGGTATCCTTTGCCTCAATGAATCAGGCCACCGATCTCAATTGTCAACTCCCCCTCTCCGCACCGTAAGGTACGCGTAAAATCTATTTCTCGCCGATGGCAATCAGCTTGCCTCGAGTGCGAAAGAAAATTGTTCCATCTGCAACCGCCGGACTCGCCATGCAAAGATCGCCAAGGTCCACGGTACCTTTGATAGAGAATTGATCCGCAACGGGCACAATCATTACCTTGCCGGTCTCGCCCGGATAGAAAAGATTCCGTCCGTCTGAAACCGGCGATGCCGTGTAGCCCTGCGCTGGACCGCCCAGCCGTTCGCTGTAAATAATCTTTCCGGACTGCGCTTCAAAACAAGTCACCACTCCGCTGTCCGTGCAACCATAGAGACGATCGCCAACCACAATCGGCGTCTGCATGTAGTTGCCTTGGCGCGGATGCACCCAGGCAATGGCAGCATTCGTATCAGACGGTTTCGGCGCGGTGATGTCCCCCATCGCATTGGGTCGGATGGCGCGCATCGGCCGCAGATTACCGTGCGCACTGGTCAAATAAACCAATCCGTGCGCGAAGAGCGGCGTCGGCACCGGAATGTCACCGCCGCCGTTCAAACGCCACAATTCCTTTCCGTCAGCAAGCGTGTAACCGCCGGAATGATGCCAGCCGTTCACAACAATTTGAGGACCCGTTTCGGATTGGACAATCGCCGGGCAACTCCACGTCGGCACATCGCCGCGCGCGGTCCGCCAAAGTTCCTTGCCGGTAGCAAGGTCATAACTCGCAATGAAAGAATTCGTCTGCACGTCGCAAAGCACAATCACTTTGCCATCATGAATGACGGGCGAACTGGCAAAGCCCCATTGCGCCGACGGCACGGCAAAGAACCCGGAGTCCATCGGGCCCAGATCCTTTTTCCAAATCAAAGTCCCATCGACATCAAAACAAAAAAGCCCTTCCGAACCAAAGATGGTAACAATCAGTTTACCACTAATCGCCGGGGTGGAATTGCAATGCGTGGACTTGGGATGGCGTTTGACGCGGGGAACACCCTCGTAACCGAGTGTGTTCCAAATGACCTTGCCCGATGCTCGATCAACTGCCAATAGCCGCCATTGATACGCGCCTTTTTCTTCTATCGGATCAATGTCACCGTAAAGCCCAACTTTCAATTCCTTGTCACTCGCACCGACCGCAGTGGCGATGTAAATCCGATCACCCGAAATAATCGGCGAAGCATGGCCAAGACCCGGCAACGGGGTTTGCCATCGCACATTCTCGCCGCTCTCAACATTCCATTGGGTCGGCAATGCCTGGTTGGTGTCCACTCCGGACGCCCGTGGTCCCCGAAATTGGGGCCAGTCCGCCGCCCCGCTGGATAGTGTCAGGGCAACCAAACCGCAAAGAAGTAAGGCAGGTTTTTGCATAGGTCAGTGCCGATATGTGACGCGAAGGAAACTCAATTGGCAAGCCGGCTTGTCTAAAATGTCAGGCGCGTGGGATTAGCCCACCGACTAACCTTCACCGCCACAAATCATCGGCGTGCAAAAGGCGTTCAAGCAAGGTTGCGTCAGCAGCGGGAAACTCGTGTGCGGCGAGGTCGCCGCGCACCACCCATTTGAGCGCAGCGCAGCCAAGTAGTTGAGGCTCACCTCGCTCGATCCGGCAGATAAAGAATTTTAAACGGACGGATTTTTCGGGGTAAGCATGAGTGGTATCCTCGAACAAAGCGCCAACTTCCACCTGAATTCCTAACTCTTCGCGCAGTTCGCGGACAAGACAGGCTTCGAAGGTTTCGCCCGCTTCCCGTTTACCTCCGGGAAATTCCCATAGACCACCCAGGTGCGCATCAGCGTGGCGTTGGGTGATAAGAAGCTTGCCGGATCGGAAAACGAGGCCAGCGCTGACTTCGATGATTTTGCCACCCATCTTAATCGCTTCGGTGATTAAGAATACGATTTATGATCCAAGAAACCGTTTATCGACCGATGCTCTTGTACACCCAGCCGAGCTTCTCCATCTCCTCACGATCAAAGAGGTTTCGCCCGTCGAACATGATTGGATGGGTCAAGGCCTTCTGCGCACGAGCGACATCGAGCTTCTTGAACTCGTCCCACTCGGTGGCAATCACGAGGGCATCGCAACCATCCGCGACCGCGTTCATGTCCTCCACATAAGTCACATTCGGCAGAATGGCTTTCGCCTTCTCCATCCCCTTCGGGTCATGAACGCGCAGCGTGGCACCCTCTTTCAACAACCGTTGGCAAAGGTCGATGGCAGGAGAGGAACGAACGTCATCGGTATTCTGTTTGAAAGCCAACCCCAGCACTCCGAGAGTTTTGTCCTTCAACACCCAAAGCGTGTCGGTGATCTTTTTGACGAAGCGCTCCATCTGTTCGGCATTGATGCGCTGAACCTCCTTGAGTAAGCGGAAATCGTAGCCGACTTGTTCGGAAATTTTGATGAACGCGCTCAGGTCCTTGGGAAAACAACTGCCCCCAAATCCGATGCCGGCATTGAGAAAGCGACGCCCGATGCGTTCGTCCAGGCCCATGCCGCTGGCAACTTCCTGCACGTTGGCGCCGGTTGCCTCGCAGAGAACCGATACGGCGTTGATGTAGGAAATCTTCAACGCGAGGAAGGAATTCGATGCGTGCTTAATCAGCTCGGCGGAGTTGATATCCGTGATGATGATGGGCGCTTTGAAAGGCTCGTACACCTGCCTCATCGCGGACACGGGGCGAGGCGTGCGCACGCCGACGACGATGCGGTCCGGCTTCATCAAGTCCTCGACGGCAAAACCTTCACGGAGAAACTCGGGATTACTGACGACATCGAACTCCACCTTGGATTTGCAGTAGCGTTTGATCGTCTCTGCCACTTTGTCGCCCGTTTTGACCGGCACCGTGCTTTTGTCCACGATGATTTTATAGCTCGTCATCGAAGCAGCAATTTCGCGAGCGACCTTCTCGATGAAACTCATGTCCACCGAACCATCCGGCTGCGGGGGCGTCGGCACGGCGATGAAGATGACTTCCGATTGAGCCACTCCTTCCGCCGTACTGGTGGTGAAGCTCAGTCGCCCGGCGGCCACGTTCTTTTTGACAAGTTCCTCCAATCCCGGTTCGTAAATTGGAATGCCACCGGATTGGAGCAGCTTCACTTTCGCTGCGTCGCTGTCCACACAGATCACTTGATGGCCAACCTCGGCAAAGCAGGTGCCCGTGACCAAGCCGACATAGCCAGTCCCGATAATGGTAAGTTTCATAGTGGACCCAACAAAATCCCGCTAACGCTTTGGAGAGCGTTGAGATTGGCGACTGCTATTTTGCCGGCGGTGGAACGTTGGTTGACGTCGTGGTCGGCGCAGGCGGAGTCGTTACAGCCGGCATCGGAATGGGAGGCAACTTGACGCGGATTTCCTCGGCTCGCATGCCGGCCTCATTCCCGAGCGTGGTGTTCATTTCACTGCGGGCGACCTGCTCGAAAAGGGTGACGGCGTCTTCCAGTTTGCCCTGGGATTCGTAAATGCTGCCCAGCGCAAAGCGCGCCTGAGAAGTGGTGTTGGCGTTGGGATAACGTTCCGCGAGATCCTTGTAGGCGCGCGCCGCGTCTTCGGTCTTCCCCTGCACTGCCAGACAAGCGGCGATCCCGAGTTTGCCTTGTGGGGCGAGCACATGACCCACGTATTCCCGATTGAACTTTTCGAATTGCCCTTGAGCGTCGGCATACTTTCCATCAGCGAATAACGCTCCTGCCGCCAGCAATTGAGCCTGCGCCCCACCCGCGGTGCCCGCATACGAACCGGCGACTTTTAGCAAACCGTCAGCAGCGTCGGCGCGATTTTGCGACATCATTTGCGCGAGGAGCACCTTGGAGAGCGCTTCGCCGGCCACAATCTGTTTTTGCTTCTTAGACCAAGCCATCGTACCGGCCAACAGACCCGCAGCCGTCACAGCCGCGACACCTATAATCACCGGCTTTCGATTCTTCTCGAACCAGACCCAGGCATCCAAAAGCAGATTCGACTCAGCAATATTTTGTTCCATATTTGAACGGGTAATTTTTGGGTCAGGCGCATAAAATACAAGCCTGAAAGTGCCCGACCGTGGCAGGTCGGGGTCAAATCTGCCACCCTATTGCAATCGTCCCATAATGCCGAGGAAAAGACCCACCGAATGCGTCGTTGACAATTCCAGTCGGAAAATCTATCGGAACATCTGAAAATCGGGTACTTACACCGTTATGGAAGGGATCAAAAGTATGAAGAATGAAATAAATCGCGCCATTCAACTGACCGTTGGTCTGATCACTCTTGCCGCCATTACCGCCGGTGCCGAGCAGGGAAAATTCTACGTAGGGGGTGACGTGGGAGCGGTCGTCACCACAGACACAGCGTTGGAAGAATGGTTCGGCACAGCACTCGCCCCAAACAGTCAGCTGTCCTTTGATCCTGGATTTCGCCTGGGAGTTCGCGGTGGCTATGGTGTGACCGACTGGTTTGACGCAGAGGTCGAAACCGGGTTCATGGTTAACAACATTGATTCCGCCACGGGAGCAACAGAAACGGATGCGTCACTTACCCAATTCCCGTTGCTGATTAACGCCCGCTTTCATTGCCCGGCATTCCACGGAGTCAGTCCTTATTTTGGCGGCGGCTTTGGAATGTCCACCACCTACCTGTGGGCTGATGACTTGGTGATAGACGGCATTGCCCTCGATGGCACCACTGCTGGCTTCACATTCGCGTATCAAGCATTCGCCGGACTGCGCTTTGCCATCAATGAGCAAATGAGCCTGAGCCTTGAGTATCACTATTTTGCCACTACAGGTACTGAAATGGATGTAGACGTCACTTCCGGCGTATCCTCAGACCAACTGGAAATCGGCAGCACGGCGTCACACACGGCAACCATCGGCTTCTACTACCGCTTCTGAACCGCTCGTTTCTCGACAATTGATGCTCCGCCGCTAGATTGATCGGGATGTTGTCTTTGAACCAACCGCTCGTCATCGCCGGTCGCACCTTCCGTTCCCGACTCATCCTCGGAACGGGAAAATTCTCAGCACCCGAAGCCATGCGCGAAGCGCTGGCGGCCAGCGGCACGGAGATGGTTACGGTTGCCTTGCGACGCGCCGATTTGAGCGGCAAAAAGGACCCGTTTGCCAACATCCTCGAATTTGTTGATCCCGAGAAATACCTGCTCCTGCCCAACACCAGCGGAGCAATGAATGCCGAAGAAGCAGTGCGCCTCGCGCGTCTCGCTGCAGCTGCGGGATTGCCAAAATGGGTGAAACTCGAAATTCACCCAGACCCTCGCTACCTGTTGCCCGATCCTATCGAGACCTTCAAAGCCGCTGAGATGCTCGTGAAGGAAGGTTTTACCGTCCTGCCCTACATCAATGCCGATCCCGTGCTGGCGAAGCGATTGCAGGAAGTTGGTTGCGCCACCGTAATGCCCCTCGGCTCTCCCATCGGTTCGAATCGCGGAGTGCAAACCCGCGATCAGATTCGCATCATCATCGAGCAAGCGAGTGTGCCTGTCGTAGTTGATGCCGGGATCGGTGCGCCGAGCCACGCCGCCGAAGCAATGGAACTTGGCGCCGACGCCGTGTTGGTCAACACGGCGATCGCCGTCGCCAACGATCCCAACCGAATGGCCGTCGCGTTTAAGCAAGCAGTCGAAGCCGGGCGAACCGCTTACGAGTCTGGCTTGGGAGCACAAAGCGACACGGCCAGTGCCACCAGCCCCCTCACTGCTTTCCTTGATTAATCATGCACCGAAACACTCTCTCGCCAGCGCGAGTCAAAAAACTTCTGCAGGCTGCCAGGAAAACGCAAGTGTTGGTCGTCGGCGACGTGATGCTCGATCAATTCCTGTGGGGCAGTGTGGCGCGCATTTCCCCGGAAGCTCCCGTGCCAGTCGTCGATTTTCAGCGAGAAAGCTTCATGCCCGGCGGCGCGGCCAACGTCGCCCGCAATCTCACCGCTCTCGGCGTGAGCACAGAATTGTTTGGCGCAGTAGGTCAGGATTCCGCCGCCGAACAACTGCGAACCCTGCTCGCCGAACAACGCATCGGTTGTCGCGGATTAGTTGGTAGCCCTTCACGGCAGACCAGCCTAAAGACCCGCATTGTCGCGCAAACTCAGCAGGTCGTGCGTATTGACCGCGAGACCCGCGACGGGATCACGCCCCAATTGGTTGACCGCCTGCTCGGTGCCATTCGATCTCAAATACACAGGACCGACGCCGTCATCGTCGGCGACTACGGCAAAGGCGTGGTGACTCAATCGTTGCTCAACGAAGTGAAATCGCTTTGTCACGATCATGGCGTCTGGCTGAGCCTCGATCCCAAACCGGTTCATCATCTCAATCTCGCGGGATTGTCGCTCATCACGCCAAACCGGAAAGAGGCATTCGAACTCGCCAATCTGCCGGATGAAACGCGCAACGCGAATCCGCTGGCGGACAAAAATCTCCTGATGGTAAGCGAGCGCCTGCTCAATGAGTTGCGTCCCGCCGTGCTGCTCGTCACATTGGGTGAACTTGGCATGTTACTCTGCCAGCGGAACCAAAAACCATTTCACATTCCAACCGTTGCCCAGGAAGTCTTCGACGTGTCTGGCGCAGGAGACACGGCCATCGCGACGTTTACGCTAGCGATTGCAGCCGGCGCGTCACCGATCGAAGCGGCCATCCTCTCCAATCACGCTGCCGGCATCGTCGTCGGCAAAGTCGGCACAGCGACAACCAGCACCGAAGAATTGCTTGCCAGCTTTAAGCAATGAGTCCTTCCAAGATTACGCCGGAAACGATCCGCGCCATGAAAGCGGGTGGTGAGAAAATCGCCGCGCTGACTGCTTACGATTATCCGATGGCAAAGCTCCTCGACGAATGCCAGGTGCCACTCCTTCTCGTCGGAGATTCACTGGGAATGGTGGTGCTTGGTTACCCGAACACCACACACGTTACGATGGCGGAGATGGAGCATCACACTCGCGCCGCGGCACGTGCGAAACCAAATGCGCTCCTCGGGGCCGACCTTCCCTTTCATGCTTACGACGAACCCGACGCCGCACTCACCAACGCGAGACGGCTCGTAGCGGCTGGCGCTGAATACGTGAAAGCCGAAGGCGGCCGCGACATTCTACCGCAGGTCAAAGCCATTATTGACGCCGGCATTCCCTTCGTTGGCCACCTGGGCATGCTGCCGCAGCACATTATGGAAGAAGGGGGCAAATACCGTATCAAAGGTCGCGACGATGCGAGTCATGCCAAGCTGCTGGATGACGCAGCCGCTTTGGCTGAAGTTGGTGCGTTTGCGGTCGTGCTTGAATTGGTCACGCCACCGGTCGCCAAAGAAATAACGGAGCGATTTCCTTTTGCCACAATCGGAATCGGCTCTGGACCTGACTGCGACGGGCAGATCCTTGTGACCCATGATTTGGTGGGAACGTTCCCGTGGTTTACCCCGGGGTTTGTGAAGCCGGAACTGAAGGCCGCCGCCCAAATGCAGGAAGCCGTGGGACGCTGGCGCGCGTCCCTCGGCTCGCGTTGAGGTTACCTGGTCGGGTTCGCCACTGGTGCATGCGGTGGATACAACGGCGGCGGACGATGATTCAGCGCACGCCTTCTCATCCGCGTAAAGACCAGCAGATTGAAGAAATGCATGAAGCCCAACACTAACAGGACCAGGCCGACTTTTGTACTAAGGATTTCCAGCCCCTCTTGCAAGGACGCCGCGGTGACGCCGTATTTCAGCGCCAACGTCACATAGCCAACGTTGATCAGGTAAAAACCAACGACCAAGAGGTGATTGACCGAATCTGCAAGCTTCTCGTTACCCAGAAAGCTATCAACCAGGAAGATTCGTCCATTCTTGTGAAGCGTGCGTGCAACCCAGACCGTAAGCGCGACACTGATCGCGAGGTAACTCAGATAAGTGGTAACAATCCAGTTCATAATGCTTTCCTTTCTGCGTGTCAGTTATTTCTGTCCTGACAGAAATATCGTAACACAAAGAGCAACGGACGCAAGGGCCATTTTAAAAGAGCTTTGTTTCCCGGCAGCAAACCGCTAAATCATGCGCGTGAAGGGATTGTCACATCTAAACCGCCGGGGCGAAGCCAGCATGGTTGATGTCTCGGCCAAGCCGGTCGTGTTGCGCGAAGCTATCGCGCGCGGCGAAATTCATTTTCTCAAAGCAACGGTGCGCCTGATCCGCAGCCATCAAATTGCGAAAGGGAATGTCCTTGCTACTGCGCGACTCGCAGGAATCCTCGCCGCCAAGAACACGGGCAACCTCATCCCGCTCTGCCATCCCCTCCCCTTGTCCCATTGCGAAGTGAACTTCGAAATTCCGAAAAGTGGAGATCGCATCCTGATTACTGCATCCGCAAAAATTGCCGCGCAGACGGGAGTGGAAATGGAAGCGCTGACCGCCGTAAGCGTCGCGGCATTGACGATCTATGACATGTGCAAAGCGGTGGACAAAGCGATGCGCATTTCCGGCATTGAACTGGTTTCCAAGACGAAACGACCCTTGAAGACGGCGAATTCATGAAAGCGCGACAAATCACCGTTGGCATCATCACGATTTCAGATCGGGCCTCCCGGGGACTTTATGACGATCTCGGTGGACCTGCGTTGAAGAAAGCCGCCGAAGGTTACGGATGGCAGGTAGCCGCGGAATCGCTCGTGCCGGATGAAAAAAGAGACATTCAGCAGGCGGTGCGTGAGTTGATCGGAAAAGATTGTCAGCTGATTCTCACCACCGGTGGTACTGGCGTGGCACTGCGCGACGTAACCCCTGAAGCCGTACGCGAAATCGCCGTACGGGAATTGCCGGGCTTCGGTGAATGGATGCGCGCCGAATCGATGAAAATTACCCCAAATGCCATTCTGTCCCGCAACCTGGCCGTCGTGGTGGAAAAGGCTCTGGTAATTTGTTTGCCGGGCAAACCCAGCGGAGCGGTCGAATGCCTCGGCTTCGTTGTGAAAGCGATTCCCCATTGCATCGAAGTGCTCCAAGAAGTGCCTACCAGTTGTTGAGCTAAGGCTTTTTCTGGCTTGGGACTGCGCTTCACCCCTACAATTGATCCTCATGATTGAAGCTGAACCGCTGCAACAAATCAATCGCACCTACGTTCGATACCGCGGTCGGACTTTATCTTACTTCGCCGGTTGCGACTATTTCCGGCTGAGCTGTCATCCCAGGATTCTGAAGGCGGTAGGTGATGGCTTGCGCCGCTACGGTTTGAATGTGGCCGCCTCGCGGATCACTACAGGAAATCACGAAGTGTTTCCTGCGCTCGAGAAGGATTTGGCAGATTTCTTCGGAACTGAATGCGCGCTGCTCACGACAACCGGTTACATCACCAACCTGGTCGCCGCACAGGGACTGGCCGGTCAATATTCTCATGCCCTGGTGGATGAGCGCGCCCACGCGGCATTGCACGACGCCTCACAGTTATTGAATTGTCCCGTGCTTACATTCAAGCATCGGGACCTCGAGAGTTTTGCCGCCACTCTAAAACGATGCGGCAAGGCGACACGCCCGATTGTATTGACGGACGGTATGTTTTCGCGCGACGGAGCAACGGCACCTTTGAAAGCCTATCTGAAACTCCTGCCTCAAGATGGTTTACTCATGGTGGACGATGCGCACGGCGGCGGCATACTGGGCAAAACCGGGAAAGGCACCGTGGAGGTGGAGAACGTGCGAAGCGAACGCATTGTTCAAAATGTCACGTTGAGCAAAGCATTCGGAGTTTATGGCGGGGCAATTCTTTGCTCGCGCAAGTTGCGAAAGAAACTTGTGTCCAGCCGACTGTTTGCCGGTAGCACTCCCCTGCCTTTGCCGCTTGCGTTCGCGGCCCGACAAGCCATCCAGTTGATGCGAAAGGACAAAACCCTCCGCCCGCGATTGCACAACAATGCACGGTTTGTAAAAACTCACTTGCGGCAAGCTGGTTTCCCGCTACCAGAAACCCCAGGTCCGATTGTTTCGATCCAGTCCGCTGATCACAAAAAGGTTGAACGGATCAAACGCACGCTCCTGGCAGAAAGCATTTTTCCTCCGTTCATCAACTACCACAGCAATCCGGGAAACGGCTATTTCCGATTTGTGATTTCCAGTGAACATTCGCGAGCCCAACTGAGCGCGCTCATTCAAGCCCTGTCGCCCTTTGCGGACGACCTGTGTTGATTCGGCAAATTCCTAGGGCGTCCGGATACGATAGAATCTCGCTGGTCCCGTTACTGAATCGAGCACCACTTTGACCGTCCCGTCCCCGGAGACCGGCTGCAAATCCGTCCAGACGGCATCCGTCAAGGCATTCTTGTATTGCACCATGTAGCTTTGGCTAGTGACCGTCGCGAACCGAAGTTGAATCTGCCCACCGCTCAACTGAATCGGAAGAAATTCCGCCGGAGCAAAGCCAGCGACATCGATGTGCAAACTCCATCCCGCGCTGATATTGCCGGAGTCTCCGACCTGGTCGTCCAAAACGAAAAGCTTCCAAAGTCCATTGGGGTTGCTCCCTTTCAGCGCGGCCAGATTTGTTCCATAGCTCCCCGCCGGTGCCGGCGGAGGAAACGCATCACCAGGACCAAAGTTAGTAGGCCGATAGCTGCCTGAAAGAATTTGCCCCGCATCCGGCAGGGAATTAACCGCTCCATCATCGAAGAGCAACGTTGCACCATTCAAATCGGCAAAGCCTCCCGCGTCGGACATTAAAAGCGTGTTCGCCCCGCTGGGACTCACAAGCAAAACGTCCAGATCGTCCGGGAAGGAATGGTTCACTCCTCGCAAGGTCACAGTCACATTCGCTACGGCACCCGTCATTCCGGAAACGGTAATCGTGGACGGATAAGGGGAAGCGGCACTCGCGTCGGTAATCGTAATTGCTTCCGGATTGATGACCTCCGGCGGTACAACTGTAAGAAACGCTCTTGAACTGGCGACCGAACCGTGGGCGTTGGTGACCAATACTGAATAATCGCCCGAATCGTTCGTTGTCACCCCGCTCAAGACAAGAGTCTGATTGGTGCTACCGGGAAGATTCAAACCATCCTTTTGCCATTGGAATGACATTGGCCATGAACCGGACACGAGCACAGTGAAACTCGCCGCCTTTCCGACATAGACGTTCGTATCTGCGGGTTGCGAGACGATGGTTGGAGCGGGTGGACCACTGCAACATGCAAACCCACCAGTCACTCGGACGTTGTCTACGTACCACCCAATTCCCGGCACACTTGTATCTGCAAAGAAGCGCCAGCGCAGCTGAACATTCTGACCCAAAGCCGAGGCTGGCAGATTTGCGACGGTGGTGATGAAGGACGGAAAGCCCGCGGAAGTTCCGCGCCAGCTTTCGCTCGCTGTGTAGCCGTTGGTCACAAAACTGCCGCCGGCGGCCAGAAAGTCGGTAAATGCTCCGCCTGCGATTGAAATCTCCAACGATCCTCCATCACAACACAGCTCGGTGCTGTAGGCATGCTTAAACGTGAGTTGTGCCGGACCGCTGGATACCAGAAACGAAGGTGAGGCCAAAGTGCTATTGCATGGAGCAGCCGGGTTCGGCGCGAAAGCGGCGTTTGGCAGCGAATCGCGAAGGTCGATGGAAGTGGTCCAGGGATTACCAGTACCGACGAGCGATGCAGTCCAGCCAACCGGCAGAGCGGGCACCGACACGCCGTCAAAATTCTCTGACAGAAGTACTTCCTGAGAGCCCAGCTGAAACTCGAAACTTACATTCCCAAGGTTGTTTGAGCCGTCCTGCAATTGGAAAGTTGCGACGACCGTTCCACTGCAACTTCCCGTTGCTACGAGGCTGAATGAATTTGAAACCGCAACTCCGCCGGGCAACAAAGCACCAAACGATCCCGAAAGACCAGGGGCGATGACTCCACCGCCCGTCAAGAGCGTTGCGATCACGTTGGAGGTGGAGAACGTTCCAATATTTCGAAGACCAAACCGGACCGTCACCAGTTCGTTTGGATCAATGACTCCATTCCCGCCCCCACAAAGATCAGCCACCACTGCCATGCCGTCCGGGACGAGAATCACTTCGTCATCCAGCACATTTAAGGAATTGGAGACGGTGTTAAACCTCAGTGCGCTTGCGATGATGAAAACCGACTGCACGCCATCGGAGATATCATCATTTACCATTGTGAGATTGAAATTCGCGTTCGTTTCGCCCGCGAGAATGATGGCCGTCGCCGGGGCGACTGCTTCAGTCAAATCACTCGAGAGTAAGGACACCGTCAGGTTTGACGATAATGTGCCGGAAATGCGAATTTGTCCCGCTCCCGCCAACATTCCGGCATTTTCGTAAGCAGTAGCCGGCAAGCTCAGGGCGAGATCAAACGTCTCGTCGTCGAGCACGGTCATCGAACTCACGCCATTACTCCAGTTGGCTACGTGCGCGGTCGCAGTGGCAGATTGAGCGCCATCTATAAGATTGTCGTTCACGACCGTCACCGCGAAGACAGCTGACGTTTGACCCGCCGGAATTTGAACGGTGGCTGGTACCTGGATTTCGGTTGTATCGCTCGAACTGAGGTGCACCAAAATATTTGCGTTAGGAATGGCGTTTGTGATTCGAACGCTGCCGAGCACTCCGATTGCGCCTTCGATTGAGCTGGCAGGAAGACTGATAGCCAATGCAGCCGTCTCATTGTCGTCCACCGTCAACGAGCCTTGGCTGTTTTGATATCCTGCGGCACCCGCGCTGATCGTGACAGTTTGCGAACCGTCGAGCTCACTATCATCCCCAATGAATAGAATGACGTCGGCGTTGGTTTCTCCTGCCAGAATAACAATGGGACTCGAAGGAGCCACCTCGGAAACATCACTGGAATCCAGGTTAACGGTGGTATCGACGAGCGGTGCGGGCGATACAATCACCCTCCCCGTTACAGACGGAACGCCTTCAACAGAATTTGTCGGGATGGTGAGTTTCAAAAATTTCGCTGGAAGTGCGTTGATACTGACATTGTCCAAGGCCCAATTGTCGTATCCGGTTCCGCTATTACTTTTCTGTCGCCAACGAAATCGAGTGGCCGAGGATTGCGCCACTGGCGCAATCGGCATGGATTCCGGAGTCCAATTGTAATACGCACTCGTGTCGTAGCTGCCCAGCAATGTCCAGGAACTTCCAGCATTGGTCGAACACTCCAACACGACACCTTCGATCGGTAATGCGTCAGCTTGCTCCCAGGGCGCAGTAGCCCCATCGGCGAGACGCAGTGAAAAATTGATCATTCCGCCGCCCCGCGTATCAATTGAGACCGTGGCTGCAAAGCGACTTTCCGAGTCATCAAACCAGAGCGAATTGGGAGCTGTCACAGAACCGCCGTAGTTGGTAGCGCGCACCGTGCTGTCCACAATTCCCCCAAAGGCAGACCATTGGGATAAATCGATGTCCGGGTCGAAATCGTCAGTCACATTGAGTCCAACAACGCTCAATTCAAACGTTCGGCTTTGCACGATGCCAGAGGTGTTGTTGGTAATCCGAAGCATGTTTGCATAACTGCCGAGAAGAAAAGTTTCGGCAACCGGGTCAATGGTGACACTTACGCTCACCGACGCTCCGCCTGGTAAAAGGACTCCACTTGAAGGCGCAACACTGATCCAACTCGACGTGTTCTGCAGCGACCAACTGATGGGAGCGTTACCGAGATTGGTAAGAACAAACGAAGCCGGATTCGGATAAAACGGACCGCCCGGATTGCCTGCGGCGGAGAGCACAAGTCCAGGCACGACAGACAGGTCATCGGGCACATCGTAGGCTTCGACAATCCCGGTGTTGCTGGTGCTAACGGGTGAAGTTGCACTCACGCCCATGCCTCTTTTGGCAAAAGCTGCCCAAAGCTCGGCGTGATTCGCCCCCCCGGTATTGACCCAGTCCGCTTGCAAAATCGCATCACGAGCCTGAAGGAAATCAGGTGCGGGAGGAGTCAGCTTCATCCCGTCGGTTACCAGCTGAAGCATGAGTTGATTGCCGGCGGCCCAACCGTACTTTTCAACCAGGTTTGCCCGCGCTTCCCAAAGGGTCACACACCAGACCTCGCCCTGGTTATGAACTTCGCTTGGATTGTTTGCAATGATTGGACTCCGGGGAACGCCCGCATGTGGACTGGCTATCAATGAATCAATGTCCTTAAAAGTCAGTGGATTCTTGGCCATGTCCGTCGAATAGGGATACCGACGAATTCCGAAATAATAATTCTGGGCCAGACCAAAAAACTGGTGAGTGGCGTAACCCCCGGCGGCATAGCAGCCATGAACGTCATCGCCGGGTTCGCTCAGAAGTGCCAGACTATAGAAATCAGCCCAGCCTTCCCCCATCCCATCGGATTGCGACGTGCCCAATCCCTGCCCGCCACCGACCAACCGCCAGCTCAGACCGTGGGAGAATTCATGAAAGACAATCTCGGCATCAAGATCTCCATCGCGTCGAGGACTCGGCCCGCTAAAGATGTACATCTGCATCCGTCCGGAGAAACCATCCGGAGGCGTGGAAAAATTTGCGTTGTTTACCCCCCCACCATCCTGCGCATCCGCCAGCACCGGATCATTGCCAAAACCACCGCGGCCGAAATTATCGACCTGAAAATTCCCGGCAGCTTCCGTGAAGCCAAGTTCGTACAACTTGTCGTGATACAAATTGCAAAGATAGAACAATTGAACCACCGCTGCCGAAGCGGAGTTCGTCGGATCTTCCGTTGCGGGGTTCAGGGCAAAATCAAATACTCGAAATGGCGAACCCGCCGGACGTGGAAGGTCGGGTAAGTCGTCATCGTTCCGGTCGGCATGGGCATCCACATTGTTTCCGATGGTCTCGTTCAAGCCATCGCTGATCCAGCCATCCGGCGACGCGTTGGTGTTCAGCGCCGACAAGGTAAGCAACAATCGATTGGTGAACGCGGGTTGGGACGTAAGCGGCGTGGAGTGCCCGGGGGAGAATGGTGACGGGCTGTCACTTGTATAAACTCGATAACTGGCGTCACTGATGTAGTGGGTCAAGCTCCGTCGAATGATTACCTCTCCGGTCTGAGCATCCAGCAGCAAGCGAAACATCTCACCACGCAACCGACTTGTTAGAATCACATCCCAGCACAACCGAAGCTCCTCACGCTTCATCGGCACCCACACCAAACTCGTAGAGGTTTCGCCTCGGAGTTGTGGCGCTCGGAATCGCTGCTTGCTTTCTGGACCGGCCGCTTCTCCTAAAGATTCCACGTCGCTCGTAAGCGTATTCTCCCCCACATTTCGAGCTGCCGCTGCAACTGCAGCCGCGCCGGTGATCGGGGGAGACGCCGCCAGTGCCGCTCGGTTTGATGTGGTTAGACTCGCTGCAGCTTCAGGATCCGGTACGCAGCCGCTTGAAATACTGATCAACTCGCCTCGTCTTGTCGTGTGCGCCACCAACACTGCTTCAAACACGGGAACGCCGTCCACTTCTTGCTGCCAACCGACGGTTCGCATCCCATTGTGCGCGGTTACGTACTCGCGAAGAACCCGCGTTTCATTCAGCAATTCAGATCCGTGGCCAAACAAATCCTGGTACTCATCAATGAAGCTCTTAATTGGTTGGTAGGGATCGACCGTTGGTAGCACCCCTGCAGCGCCCGCTGGCGCTGTTTGACTCTGGACCGCTTCTGTTAGAAAACCGTCGATTGATGCCACCCGCCGCGGTGAACTTGTAAGCGTATCAAAATCGACTCGCACCTTAGGCAGCTGAGCACGCAACCTTGCGAAGGCAGCCTCCCGTGCGGCAGACACAGGTGCAGGTTCGGACCTTTTCTCCCGCCTCAAGTCGAAATCGATCAAACCGCTTCCATTCGCGGGCTTTTGGAAGGCAACCGCAACCGTCGCAACCAAAATGAGTGCGACGACCAGCGTGCGGCGAACTTGACCGTTCATGTGGGACGACAATTGGGCTACTGCTTACCCTGATAGGCTTTGACCCATATGTCTAGTCCCCTCGGGAATGCTGGGGACAAGTGTGAGAAGCGCCTTTGCAGCTTACAAGGCCAATTCCACCCGAACGAAGCCCGGCATACACCCGACACACCTCCTGACTAGGTGTGTGTATGAAAACGGCCGCTGCCGACTGAAGCGAAGCGACTTAGCTTCGACGACGACGGAAGAACGCCAAGGTCGTGAACGCCAAACCGGTCAATGCAATCCCGGTGGGTTCGGGGACGACCACCGTGGAAACCATATCTCCCCAAGTAAGACCAACGCGAAGCTCGTCTATTTCAAAAACCGCATTTGTGCCGCTCGCATTCAAGTTACCGGCTTGAAAACGTAATCCATTCACGCCCGACAAATCTTGCGAATTGAATGAAATCGCTGTGCCAATCGTTGGTTGACTTGCCAGGCTAGGATTAAACCAAGCATACGCAGTGTCGTTTCCGGTCGTATTATCAACATCGAGCCGTAACACGACAAATACCGTATTGGCCGGATTAGCGCCGCGCGGAGTAGCCACACCAGAGGAAGCGAACGTGCTCCCTTGCCACAGCGACAACGTATCGCTCGCCCCAGCAGCGTAGGTGTTGGGCGTGCCTACATCCAGTCGTTCGGTACCGTTTACATTGGCGCTGCCGTTTGCATTTCCGGTTGCGCCCGAGAAAAGAGCAAGCTTCGCCTCGCGGAAGCCTGACAGGCCACCGTTAGAAGTGCTCCAATTTTGGTAAAGGAAGCTGACCCAAACCGATCCACTCCCGCTTGCGGCCATCGTCCCAAACGTATTGGGCAGCAGCCGTTGAGAGCTGGCGGTAGTGGCTGTAGAACCCGCCGGATTCCCGAAGACTACTCCGCCTCCCGTTGTCGGCATCGTTGAGTAAGTAAGTCCGGGACTGAAATTGGTCGCTACTGCGGCGGAAGTTGCTGACCAATTGGCCGCCCAACCGGCTCCTCCGGACCCATTTGCATTCAATCCCCAAAGCTGAGTTCCAGCGGAATAGTCAAAGCCATCGTAGGCAAGCAATTGAGCAAACGCTGAGCTTTTGGCCATCAAAGTCACTGCAACAGTGAAAGCAGGAAGGCCCAAGCATCCGGAGAATCGTAGCAGTCTCATAGGGTGAGTACAAAGTTGTTTCGGGTGACCGAATCGTTTCTGGTATGGCCGAATATATTTCATAAACCGCCTATTCAAGTCAATGACAAAATCACGATGGCATCGCACAAATTACACATCTTTTCTCGTTTGGCGCCAAAGTAAGACGCCCCGATAGTCCCGTCCGTGGTGGAACCACATCCTCAAGCAATTGTCCGGCAAAAGTTGCGGGCCAAAAGGAGCTTTCGTGCATTTACCCTGATTGAGCTTTTGGTCGTCATCGCCATCATCGCCATTCTCGCGGCCATGCTTCTGCCGGCATTGGCCGGGGCTAAGGAGCGGGCCAAACGCGCTGCTTGCAAAAACAACATGCGTCAATGCGTTCTGGCCATCCACGTGTACGGCTTGGACAACAATGACAAAGTGCCGCCGAGCCGCGACAACCAACTCACCACGTGGCACGCCATTCGGGTTTCCAGCATTACCTGGACAAACCTGATTCGGTACTCAGGAAACGAACGCGTGCTGGACTGCCCGAACATCCTGTTCGATTCGACCGTCCTCAACCGTTACAACTCCACCTACGGCTTCCTCATCGGCTACCAATACCTTGGCGATGCCCTCATTCCACCCGCCTACCAACAATACCCGTGGATTTCACCCACCAAAGTGAGCCAGACCGGTACGAACATAATCCTCGCCGATGCAAATCACTGGGGAACCGACGGCCTCAAAGCCGCCCCGCACACCAAGAGCGGTTCAATCAAACAGAATGGAAGCTCCTACACCAAAACCTTGCCGGGGTACAGCGCGGCCGATGTCGGTGCGCAAGGCGGCAACGTCGGAGCCCTCGACGGCTCCGTCGCCTGGAAATCCATGAAGCAAATGCGGACGAACCAGGCGTCCTCGTACGTCCTCTACTACGGCAATTGGTAATTCACTCACCCCGATATACCGCCCTGGCCGTACACGTCTCCGCGACGACAATTTCACTTAGCAACGGCAGCTTCGGCTTTAGCTTGCGCCAGATCCATACCGCAATTTCTTCGCTGGTGGGATTCTCCAATCCGGGCACATCGTTAAGATGCCGATGGTCCAATTTCTCCCAGATCGGACGAAACACTTTCGTGATTTCCGCATAATCCATTAGCCAACCCAGCTTGGGATCGCACTCACCTGCTACGACAATTTCCACTTTGAAACTGTGCCCATGCAGTCGCCGGCACTTGTGCGCCTTCGGCAAACGCGGCAATAAGTGCGCCGCTTCAAATTGAAATGACTTCCGCAATTCCATCTTCATAGATTCATCTCTGCTCCCAGTCTACCCACGTCACCAAATCGCCCAACGCCGGTCGCCCATCATGTCGCCACGTCAATGGTGGATTTTGCATTTGCCCCAATGGGCAAACTCGCGTCACCCCCCAGCGCGCCAATTTTTTCGCCAATTCCTCCGCCTTGTCTTCAGTCGCCGCCAGACCCACGGTCGAAATCCTCCCGCGCAAATCATCCGCCCCCCGCAGCACGTTCTCCAGATCCGGCGTTCCTTTCACGTAAATGAATCGATGCAAACAGGACGTCTGAAACTTCGGGTCCGCTTCATAGATCACCGTCCATGCCGTGGAATTCTCGCTGCGCCACATCCGCGTATCCGGCGAATGCGCCGCACGCACTTCGTAAAACGCCCGCCGTGAAGCAATCGTCGCGGCCGTTTCCGTCGGCAATATTCCGCGGGGTTCGGTGACCTCACGCGCCACCAGTTCCTCTGCCAGCATTTCCGCAAACTGCTCTGCGGATACGCCACCTCCGTGCTCTACGAAAATCACATGGGGAGAAAGACAACCCAATTGGTCCCAAGCTACCACATCACTCGCGGCCCGCTGAACCACCTTCCTCGCACCGGATCCAACCAAGGCCCTGCTCGCTACAAATCCAAAACTCACGCGATGGCCGTAACTCAGCAGTCTCGTTTTGTTTGGAAGCTTCGCGCGGATCACCGCCAGCGTTTCATCGCTGCCGGTAGCGGTCACGCAATCCGCTTCGCCAAACACCGTTTGCTCCAGCGCCTCCGTACCCCCACGCCATTCCGCTACTTCCAGGCAAGCCGCCAGCTTACGATCCGTATCGTAAATCGAGTGAGCAAACAACCGCGGTAGAAACGCCGTGCCACTCGCGCATTTCACAAATTGCGCCGACCTTACCAGCAAACCCAACACCATACTCATCAACGTCGGATTCGGAATGTTCCCCGCTGCGATGTGAACCAAAAATGCCGGCCCGAATGCAAAACCCGCGCGATTCAACCGCTCCTCCGCACTCGTCGCCGTAACTTCATCCAATCGCTTCAAGTGGCCAAGGTCCTGCGTGATGAGCGCATTCAAATTCTCCACCGTGAGTTGTCTAAAAAAACCATCCAGCCCTGCGGCCAGCGTACCCCGTGAAAACCCGGTTGCTTTCGGCCCTTGCTCTAACGCCAACTTCCGAAAGGGAGACGCCTCGTTGAGCCAACTGTCAGCGACTTCGGAAATCAAATTCACGAGGCTCGCCGTCGAGCGAGACATCAGATACTGCTCACGATTGTGTTTCAACGTCGCGCAAGCCTCCCCAATCATCTGCGGCGTAAGCGTCGCCTCCGGCGGCAGGTCGGCGAGAAAGTAATTCGGCAGGTGCATGATAATGAATTACGTCGTCATCAACGAACACCCACGCGGCTCAGCCAACTTTGCTCGACCGATCAACTCAAACCCGTTGGCGCGCCGGACCGCAAGATCCTCCGTTTGAATCGCCATCACCGAAAACACATTGGCCAGATCGATCACCCGAATCAAACCCGTCTCACCCTCCGCCACCTCGCGTCCGGTTTCCGGCGAAACCACCTGCACTCTCGCCCACAGCGGAAAATGGAAAACTCGGTCGGCGCTCCGCGCTCCGTATTCCGCACTCTGCACTTTGCAATCGTACGCCTGCGAACTCAACTCACTCATCCCGTATTCACAAACAATGTGTGACTTCGGCACCATTAATCGCTCCGTGATCAGCGCATGAAGTTCTGCCTTTGACATCTCGCGAGATCGCCCCTTGTAGCCACCCGTTTCCATTACTTGCGAACCAGCTGGCAGTTGAAGCCGGAGATTTCTTGCAGCGAGTTCATCCAGCAAATGCACAAATGAAAACGCCGTTCCCAATATCAGTAACGGTTTGGAACCTTTTCCGGTCAAAGTTGCGAGCGCGGCTTCAAAGTCCAGCATCCACACTCCACTCGAATCAACACGCCCAACGAACGCGTCTTCACCCGCGCCGAGGTTCTGTCGAACAACTTCAAACATGTGAATCAGTGACGAGTGCGGCGCTTGCCCGGCTGGCGGCGTAAGACTCAGCAATCGAAAATCGTAAATCGCAAACCGCAAGTTCTTCAGCGCCGCCCACAACGACGCCTCATAAACCTCTAGCGACTCTGCATTGTGAAAATGCCGGCTGGGCCGCTGTTCGGTTGTTCCGCTGGAATGAAAGACATGCGTGCGTTGCTCAGGTAAGAGACAGGTAAGCTCCAGCTCCTTAAACGCCGACGTCGGCACGGTCGGAATCTCCGACCAACGGTTTATCGTATTCGGAGTGACGCCTCGAGCTTCACAAAGTTTTCGATAGGATTGATTACGGCCGTACTGAAGCGCAAACAACACCATTGCCATTCCATTAAACTCAGCATCCGCATGCTGAGCCAAGGCCCGGGCAGATTCTGCGTCAAGTGGGCCATGGTCCTCAAGGGAAAGCTCCATGAACGCCTGAAGGCGCGCGGCAAAAATAGAAAGCTCGGATGACATCGCGGTTTTTATTTACAGGCTGGTTTTCCGCCACAGCCTGAGCGGATAGTTTAGTCGACACCCCACTCGCTGCAATGTTGTTTTCACGGCTTTACCCCATGGGGTGTAACTGGCACAAAGAGAGGTGACGATGAGGGCACATTCCAAGTTGGCAAAACTCGTCCGTGAAGTTCGCGCCTGCGTGGCATGTGCCGCCCATCTGCCGCTGCCGCCACGACCGGTCTTGCGCGTTTCCACCACTGCGCGGCTTCTCATAGTCGGTCAAGCGCCTGGCATCAAAGTTCATAACACCGGCATTCCGTGGAACGATCCCTCCGGTGACCGACTCCGTCTTTGGCTGCTATTGTCCCGCGAAGAATTCTACAACGAATCGAAAATCGCCATCGTCCCAACCGGACTCTGCTATCCCGGTAAAGGCGAAAGTGGTGATATGCCACCTCGCCCCGAGTGCGCCCCATTCTGGCATCCACGCCTCCGCGCCGCGATGCCGCAAATTGAACTCACGTTGCTCGTGGGCAGTTATGCGCAAGCCTATTACCTCGGCGATAAGCGCAAGCTTTCGATGCAGGAAACGGTTCGCACCTGGAAAGAATATCTGCCCGAGTTCATTCCCCTGCCCCATCCCAGCCCGCGTAACATTCGCTGGTTCAAACGTAACTCGTGGTTTGACGAAGAAGTTGTTCCCGCCATGCGCAAACGCGTGAAGGCATTACTCGGGTAGCAGTTGTCCCGCTGTGATAACTCCGCCCGCGTAACAGCGGGCGGAACAATATGCCAACAAAGCCAAGACTTGCCGCTGCTGCACGCAGCGCCCGGTTTTCACAGCGCGAAAACCACCACCTCATGCCTTCAATCTACTTGAGCTTCGCCACCGCATCAGACATCTCAGTCAAATGCGTGTCGGCGCTCTGCGCATCGGTCACGTGCAGAATCTTGCCGTCTTTGCCAATGAGAAAACTCACGCGACGCGCCACATTCTTTCCGGGCACGCGGACCCCATAAGCATCTGCGATCTTTCCATCCGTATCTGTCAGCAACGTAAAGTTGAGATTGTGATCGGCGATGAACTTTTGATGACTTTCCGCGTTGTCGAAACTCACGCCGATTACTTCCACATCGGCCTTTTGCAAATCGCCCATACGATCACGCAGACCGCATGCCTCCTTCGTGCAACCCGGCGTGTTGTCCTTCGGATAGAAATAGAGCAACACAACCTTCTTGCCGACCGCATCCGCCAGTTTCCAGGTCTTGCCGTTCTGCGTCTGACCGGAGATCAACGGCGCTTGGCTGCCTACGGCTGGTTTTGTCGTGGCTTGAGCAAATACACCCGTCACCCCGACTGATAACGCCAGCGTCATCGCGAGCAATATCTTGGACAATTGGAAGTTCATTTTCATTGGATTTGGAGGTTGATGGTTAACCACGCAGCTTCACGCCTTGCAGTTTCTCAGTGAAAGTGACGAAGCCCTCGGCCTGTTTCTTCAAGCGCTCGAGCAATTCTGCATCCTTGAGTCGTCCGTCTTCTCCTAACAAATTGTAAACTTGAGGTAAGAACACGCGTTCAGGATAGATATAGGCATTGCGATAGCCGAAGATTGCCTGCAACTGCTCGATCGGGCGCAGCGCGCCCCAAATGCCCGCCGCCACACCCGTGAAACAAACCGGTCGTCGCTCGAAACTCTCCGGGAACTTCAGCATGTCGATGAAATATTTGAGCACGCCGGGAATGCCGCCGTTGTATTCGGGCGTCACAACGTGCAGCCCGGATGATTGCAACACCGCGTCGGCAAACGGCTGAAACGACTTGGGCTTCTCGCCATAACTGGTTGGCGAAAAAATCTCCGGCGGCAATTGCGCCAGGTCCAACACCTGCAATGGTGTCTTGAGTTCTTTGTAAATCTCCTCGATCTGAGCCGCGACCTTGCGTGAGTTTGCCCCCGGACGATTCGTGCCGACAATCAAAACGATCATGATGGAAATCTAAGCGAACTGCGGTGACTGGCAAGAACACAGGGGCCAATCTTTAGGGCCACTCCGACCTTTCAACGTTCGTCAAGTCGCGTAGAGAGGGCTGCTTCAATTTTGGCGCGGACACTCGGAAATCGCTCCACGTAGGAATCCAAATGCAGCCGTTGAATCACTACGCACTGCGTTTCGCCCAGCGCTCGCACGCTCGCTGATCGCGTTCCATGCTTCATGGTTGTAATCTCTCCAAAAAAATCGCCAGCGACCAGTTTCTTCAGCACCGTTTCATCCGGACTTCCTAATCCCTTGACCGCTTCCACGCTTCCTGAAATCAGGAGAAAGAATGCCGTTCCCACGCGGCCCTCTCGAACAATCACGTGCCCAGCCTTGTAGGTCTCGACCCGCACCGACGGGCTGAGCTGGTCGAGGTCAGCTTTACTTAACTCGGCAAAGAGCGGCGTTTGCTTTAACAAATCACTAACTTCCATTCGCAGGCCTTTCGGTTGGGTGACGCGCAATGATATTGACCGTTTCGATCTGTTATCCAAGTCGATTCAATCCGTGCCTCTCGGAATTCTCCGAGCAATGACCGCGCCAGCGTCACCAAATGGAATTCAAAGGCACGACAAGCAATCCTCGCGGAGGAATCAACCTCAATTCCCTGCTTTGGCCAATTCCTGACAGTTGGCATCAAGGATTCGAATCGTTCAACTTGGCAGAAAAAAACCAGCGAAAGCACAAAGTCAGCGATCCGGCTACGGCGACCGGATTCGATAGGAGCGCGCTGGATAATTCCCCCACTGAGTGTCTCTGAAATTGATCAAGCCGTTGGTAAGCGTGCAGGTTTGGAGAGTAACCCACGAGCCAGCCGCAAGTTCAGTGCTCGCTTCGATTGCGATTGGAATCTCTGGTGTGCCAGTGATGTTGAAACCAAAGCCGCTCGGTCCAGCGCTCAGGCTGCCAGCCTGCACCTGCGGATTCCAAAGCATGGTTGGACGATGGCTCAATTCCGGATCCCATCCGGTGGTCCCCGGCAGGTAATAAACAACTACCAAAGGATCGCCATGGAAAATATACGGCGATCCACCTGGTCCTCCTGAAAACGGGCTTACCGCTGGCTCGTTACCTTGGAAATACACAGCCGCCAGATTGGTGCAGGCCCAAAACGTCCCCATTCCCAGATAGGCGAGATTCTTCCCGACGATGACATTGGTGAGGCTCGTGCAGTCGGTAAACACGCCAAGCACACCACCGATGGAAGCATGGCCATCCTGAATGTTGGTGAGGCTGTTGGGTAAAGTGACCCGCGTCAGATTATTGCACGAAGCGAAGGCGAATTCGCCCAGGCTCGTGAGCGTCTCGGGCAACGTAATCCCCGTGAGGTTCGCGCGCATGAAGAACGCATGCGGGCCGATGTTGGTAACGCCATTTGGCACCAGGTAATTTGAAACCACTTTCCCCTCCGGATAAAAGATGAGGGTGGTCTGGCTTTTGTCGAACAATACACCATCCAAACTGCTATAAACGCTGTTCAACGGGGCGACGTTGATTTCAGCAAGACGCGAACTTCCCGCGAAAGCATCGAACTCGATACTGATTGTGCTGGCAGGGATTGCGATGCTCGTCAGATTGGAGCACCAGGCAAACGACAAAGGTCGAATATCGAGGACGCCGGAACCGAGGTTCACATTGGTCAGATTACCGCAATAAGAGAATGCGCTTTGGTCAATGAGGGTCACGCTATTGGGCAGTGTGACCCCTGTCACGTCGGTCCGCTCGTAGAACGCGCCAAATCCAATAGCCGTCACCGGCAAGCCGGTAATGACGCCGGGGACCGTGATATTTCCGCCCGCGCCAGTATAGCCGGTGATGGTAATCGTGTCCTCGTTGGTGACATAGGTTAACTGCGCCAAGATCGAAGCTGGCAATGTCAGAAACAGCAACACCGTCAGCAGCTCAGAAAGAAGTTTGCGACGCCGGAATTCCATCACGCGCGTGCTCATAGCCGCCGACTTTGCGCCTGAACTTTCCCCGCGTCAATAACGGGTTTTGGAGAATATCTTAGGGCCAACGAACGCGATAGAAACGGGAAGGATGATTCATCCAATCCGGGTCGCTGAAATGAAAAGAACCGCCTGTAAAAGTATTGGTCGCCAATGGAAGCCAAACCGGATTCGCGAGGCTCGCGCACGCGTCCACCACAACCGGAACATTTGTCGCCCACGAGACCGTGAAGCCAAATCCAGCGGGCTGCACACCAAAGCCCGGACCGGTAGTTAAGATCACCGGATTCGGCAATAACCAGAGCGCAGTCGGACGCCCCCCAAAAGTCGGCCCCCACCCGGTAGTTCCGGGCAAGTAATAGATGGTGGCGTTGTCGGCGCCGATGAACACTGATTCACCAACGTTGGGACTGTTACCTCGGAAATAAACATCAGTCAGGCTAGTACAGTTTTGAAACACCCAATTCTGAATACTCACGATACCGCTTCCAAACGTGACGTTGGTCAAGCTGGTACAGGAAGTGAACGCCCCATTCTCGAGGTTGGTGACACTGTTGGGAATTGTGATACTCGTCAAACTGCTACAAAAGCCGAAGGCGGAGTCCTTGATGCTGGTGACACCTTCGGGGATTACAACGTTCGTCAGACTGTTACAGGCATAGAAGGTCCTCATCTCGATGCCCGTAACGCTGCTGGGAATTACTACACTGACCAAACTGGTACAACCCCAGAACGCCTGGGAGCCAATCCAAGTGACACCATTTGGAATGGACACACTTGCGAGGGTGGTGCAGGAGGCGAATGCTGAGTACCAAATATTGGTGACGCTGCTCGGAATCACAATGCTGGTTATACTCGGACAGTTAGCAAAAGCCTCCACCCCAATGCTCGCCACGCCATTGCCAATCGTGACCGGCCCCAAGGTGGTGCAAGAATTGAAGGCGCCATCTCCAATCGTGATAACGCTACCGGGTATGAAAGCGGTGGCGAGTTTGTCGCAGAACGCGAACGCTGAGTTGCCGATGTTGATCACACCGTTGCCGATGACAGCGTTGGTCAGCCCGGTGCACCAAAGGAATGCTCCGACGCCGATGTTGGTCACACTGTCAGGAATCGTGACCCCGGTCAGCTTGATGCAGTTAGCAAAGGCTTGAAATCCGATGTCCGCGACGCCACCGGGGATCGTGTAGTTACCAACCTTGCCCATCGGATACTGCATGAGCAAAGCTCGAGTCTGGTTGAACAATACGCCACCCACACCAGTATAAACAGGATTGCCGGCAGCAACCATTATTGCGGTAAGACTGACGCAATTTGCAAACGCTCCGTTTCCGATACTTGTCACCCCACTGCCAATGTTGACGCTCGTCAGATTGAGGCACTGATAAAACGCAGCTTCTCCAATGCTGGCGACGCTGTTAGGGATCGAGACACTTGTGATGCCACAGTAGGCGAACGCCGCATCGTCTATGACGCCGACATTGTCACCAATCATGACGCTGCCCAGACTGGTGCAACCATAGAATGCTTTGACGCCAATATTGATCACGCTATCGGGAATCGTGACAGCCGCCAGATTGAAGCATCCGAAGAACGCCTGGTTTCCAATGTCGAAGACGCTATTGCCGATTGTGACGTTCATCAGGCCGCAGGATGCAAACGCCGAGGCTCCAATTCTCCTGACGCTATTGGGAATCGTTACGCTGGTCAACAAGCCGCAGTTGTAGAATGCCGCCTCCGGTATATCGACCGCGTTAGCGGAAATTGTGACGTTCGTTAGGGCAGAACAGAGAAAGAACGTACCGATCCCGAGGTGGATGACGCTATCGGGCATAACAATGCCGGTCAGCGCGCCACAGTTACTGAATGCCCCCTCCCCGATACTAACGACACTGTTGCCGATCATGACCTCCATCAGGCTGGAACAAACCATGAATGCAGCATCCCCAATGTTGGTAACACTGTTGCCAATCACGACACTCGTGAGGCCGGCACAAGACGAGAACGCCCAGCCTTCGATGCTAAGAACGCTGTTGGGAACTAAGTAACTCCCAGCTTTACCTTCCGGGTATTTGATCAGCAAAGTTCGGCTCTGATTGAATAAGACGCCAGCCTCACTGCTATAGGCGGGATTGAATGCACCCACCGTTATCGCCGTCAGCCTGGGACAAAGGGCAAACGCATCAAGCCCGATACTGACGACGCCACTACCGATCGCCACGTTGCTCAAACTGGAGCAGTAAAAGAACGCGTTCTGCCCGATGTTCGTAACACCGTTGGGAATGATTACATCAGTCAGACTGGTGCAAAAATAGAATGCCCGGTCGCCTATACTGGCCACCCCGTTCCCAATCGTGATGTTGGTCAGACCGCTACAGTAGTAGAACGCTTCCGTTCCGATGTTGATTGCACTATCGGGGATTGTGACATTAACCAGGCCTGAGCAAGCCGAAAACGCTCCCTCTCCAATATCAACAACACCGTTGCCCAACGCCACCGAGGTCAGCTTGATGCAATAATTGAACGCATCCTTCCCGATGCCAACAACGCTACCAGGAATCATGATGTTGGTCAGGATACAGCCCCCAAACGCCATGTCTCCGATGTTAGTAACGCTGTTGGGAATGCTGACACTCGTCAGAAGAGCACATCCGGCGAAAGCAGCATTCCCAACACGTGTGACGCCACCGGGAATCACATAGTCTCCGGATTTGCCCCCCGGATATTGGATGAGCAAAGTTTGGTTTTGGCTACATAACACCCCGCCCACACTGCTGTAAATGGGGTTCTGTGCATCCACTGCTATTGCTGGCAGGCCGCGACAATCCGAGAGAGCACTTTCTTCGATATTGGTGACACTAAGCGGGATCATAATGTTGGTCATGCTACAGCCGTAAAACGCAGCGATACCAATGCTCGTAAGACTATTCGGAAGCGTGACACTCGTGATGTTCTGCAAATACAGAAACGCCGTTTCCCCGATGCGTGTTACCGGAAGACCAGTAATCGTGCTGGGGATGGCTACCGGTCCCCCCGGACCAATGTAACCGGTGATTGTGATCGTCCCGTTATTGGTGAAATAATTGAACTGCGCCTTCAAGGTCGCGGGCAACGCCAACAGAAGCAGTGCACCAAGAACGTTGAAATACCAACGTCGCCACGTACCACAATTTCGGCTTTGGAAGGTAATTGCAGACATAATCCCGGAGACATCGATGCGCCTTAAACCGACTGTGGCCCACAATGCGTGGCCCCGGTTGCCACGTCAACAGCGGAGTAGGCTAAGCCTCTCGGAGTGGATTACGGATCGCAGCGACTTTTACCGTCTGAAAACGTTGTTTACTTCGTCGCCGGGCAAAATATATTAGGCGCGGTGGCCAGCGTGGCGGAATTGGCAGACGCGCTAGACTCAAAATCTGGTACTCTTACGAGTGTGTGGGTTCGACCCCCTCCGCTGGCACCATCTTCAACGTGAGCTGAATCTGGTCGGTGATTTCCTCCAGCTTGAGAAACTAACCGCGCGGGTTGGCCGGGAGCAGTTCGGCATTCATTGCTTCTTTTTCGTCGCCGCTTTCACCACAGTCCCATAATCGTAAACTGCGATACCTTCCGACGTGGTCCGAATTGGCATCGCACGAATGGAAGGTAACAGCGCGTCGATGACCAGGCCCTGTTCGGGATAATTCTTGATCGCAATCTCGTGGACGGCCTCGTACCAAACGCGAGTGCCTTCGTTTGCTCCTTGCTTGTATCGCGCCTCCATCCGTTTCTCCAACTTGAACACCGGCCCGTAATTGCTCGTGCGCGTGTACTTGGCTCGCTCGTTCGGGCCCGGCAGCGTCACCCAGTTGGAGGCACTGAGCACACGAAACGGTTGTCCGTTTACAATCCGGATGGAATCCGCCTTGGCAGCCTGGTTGGTTTGCGCTGGTTGCAGCCGCGGTTCTCTCACCCCGGCGTGGGGTGCATTACCGCTAGCCGTCTTGTCAGCTTGGGATTGGGCAACAGCGCTGAGGGTGGCCATTAATAAAATCGACAACATCTCCTTCATACCTCGAATTGCCCGCACAGGGAGTGCCAGAAATTGTGCCGCCTTGTTCGCGCTAAGGATACGACCGCTTATGGTTTGTCCCCATTATTTCCGCCCCTCGTTCCTTCGCGCGACAGTTCCCGTCCACATATTGATTGCGCCGAGTTGGTTTTGGTACAGCTTGTCCCTGGCAACTCTCAACGTTGCTTCAGCCCAGCAAGATTATGAGCACGACATTCAAGGCTTACGCCGCCACAGCCAAAGGCCAACCACTGATCCCGTTCGAATTCGAACCCGGCCCACTCGGTGCCGAGCAAGTGGAAATCAAAGTCAATTACTGCGGCATCTGTCATTCGGACCTCTCGATGCTGGAGAACGAATGGGGATTATCCAATTATCCGTTTGTGCCCGGGCACGAAGTGGCGGGAACGGTCGTAGCCGTCGGCAATCAGGCTAAGCGCGTGAAAGTGGGCGACCGCGTTGGGCTGGGCTGGTTTTCGGGCAGTTGTCTCGCGTGTCCGCAGTGTGAGTCTGGCAACCACAATCTTTGCGCCACTGGCGAAGCAACTATTGTCGGCCGTCACGGTGGATTCGCCGATCGCGTGCGCTGCCATTGGCTATGGGCCACTCCGCTTACAGCGGCGCTGGATCCCATCAAGGTTGGACCCTTGCTGTGCGGCGGGATTACGGTGTTCAACCCCATCGTCCAATGCGGTGTGCAACCAACCCACCGGGTGGGCGTGATTGGCATCGGAGGGCTGGGCCATATGGCGCTACAATTCCTGAACAAGTGGGGCTGTGAGGTGGTCGCCTTCACGTCAAGTGATTCCAAAAAGGAAGAAGCCTTGAAGCTGGGCGCGCATCGCACGGTGAATTCTCGCGATTCAGCGCAAATGGCAAAGCTGGCCGGCTCGCTGGATTTCATTCTTGTGACAGTAAATGTGCCCCTGGATTGGCCAGTGATCATCAATGCGCTCGCGCCGAAAGGCCGGTTGCACGTGGTGGGTGCGGTTCTGGAGCCGATTCCGGTATCGGCGTTCTCTTTGATCATGGGACAAAAATCCATTTCGGGTTCACCCGTGGGCAGTCCGTCCACCATTGCAAGGATGCTGGAGTTTTGCGCCCGTCACGGGATCGCTCCGATGGTGGAGAAGTTTCCGCTCTCCCGCGTTAACGAGGCGTTGGAACACTTGCGTGCGGGCAAAGCGCGCTATCGCATCGTGCTCGAAAACGACATTGGGTGAAGACTCGTAACACGGCCGTCGCCGCTGGGCGTTCAGTCGTCGCCTTGTCATTCGAAGTACATCGAGGCGTAACGCTGTTAACCCGCCGGCAGATTCGCCAGAGCCCGCGTATCAAGCTAACATCGGATTGCCTGCTTTACGCACTGGTGCGCCCGCCAAATGACAAAGGCCCAGATCACCAACGCAATCCCGCTGGTAACAAGCGTGGCCTGAAAAGCAAATATCACGTAATCGTACAAACCATGTGCGGCCATGCCGAGAAGCAGCGTTCCCAGCTGCCAGCATAAACGCCGCGGACCTGGTGAGACTGAAAATCGCGCGTACGCCGCGCCAAATCCCCAGATGGCGCTGAAAAGCGTGTGAGTGATGGGTAACGCCAGTGTCCGCGCCAGTTGGCTTTTCCATTCAAGGTCCGGCAGGTTGTGAAAATTCTCCAGACTGGCAAAGCCCAATGCAATGGCCGCGGCGTAAACAAATCCATCAATCGGCTCATCGAATTCCTTCCATCGAAACACAATCAAGTACGCCACCAGAGCCTTCGTCCCCTCTTCCAGCGGCCCAACAATGCCAAAACAAAACACCGCCGTCCAAACGCGCTCGCCCATCCTGATATCCGGCAGACCCAGTTTTCCCAAGACCATGAAGGTTAACACCGATGCGCCCCACGCCACCATTCCCAGCACGAACGCGAAGATGAGTCGCCAACGCGGCTCCGGCCGACGACGATCCTTCAAGTCCACGTACTGAAACCAGAATAGCGCGCTGGCGAGGATCACTCCCAATAATTGCCAAGTGCTCAGAGAAACCGGCACGCCGCGAAAACTAGTGAACGAGCACCAGTGAGGCAAGATACAGATGCGCCGCTCGGTCTTGACCGTTTCCAGACAGGAGTGCAAATTCGGTGGTGATGACGCTCCACCACGAATGGCGTTGGATTGCTTCAAACCTTGCTTGCGACTATTTCCAGGCCAAATTCCGCCTTGTCACCATCTGATTTGTCATGGGCTTGTTGATTTTCCTCACCGCAACCACGGGCGCCATGGTTCTCCTCAGCATTGCTGCTTTCATGGTTTATCGGTTCGCGCCAAACGATGAAGGACGAGCAGCGGTGCTCAGAGAATGGCCATGGTTCACCAAAGGTTTCATACTTCCCGCGGTCATCTGGATGCTCATGAACATTGGGCTATCCTTTCAGTTGCAACCGTTCATGCCTTCGATTCAGAGTGCGCAGAACGCAGGCACAATTTGGTTTGGAACTTTTCTGGGCGTAATGGGAACGGGCCTCTTACTCATCGCGTCTTATTGGACTCCCGTCACCATCGGATGGCTGCTGGTGCGTGAAGGGCGTACGGCTCAAGGAGAGGCGCGCTCGGACTTTCGTTCGTTATGCCTCACGTGTCTGGCGGGGACAGCGCTGCCGGTGCTCTGGCTACTGTGGGTCGGTGGCTGGTTCACTGCCGGATTCGGTGCGTTACTTATCGCGTTGCCGATCGCCGGCTATGCAAAATCAATTTTGCGTCGCCCGAAACAACGCCCGATGTACTCCCGCGCCATCGCCCGGATGAAATTCGGAAAGTACTCGGACGCCGAAATGGAAATCATCCGCCAACTCGAACATTCCCAAAACGATTTCGACGGCTGGCTCATGTTGGCGGAGCTTTACGCCACGCAGTTTAAAGACATCCCTGAAGCTGAGCAGATCATTCTCGAAATCTGCGACCAACCCAAAGTTACGCCTTCGCAAATCTCCGTCGCTCTTCACAAGTTAGCCGACTGGCAACTCGCGGTGGCAAATGATCCCGAAGCCGCGGATCGTACCTTGCAAGTCGTTAAAGCGCGGCTGCCCAACACGCACCTGGCGCGCATGGCCGAGTTGCGCCGCGGCCAACTTCCGCGCAACCGGCGCGAATTGCAGGAGCAACGTCAGCCACGCAACATTCCCCTGCCCGCTTTGCATGACTCACCGGAGATTGCGACCAGTTCCATTTCGCCCGAGCAAGCCGCCGCACAGATGAATCAACTTATCGAACAACTCACGCGCGATCCCAACAACGCAGGTGATCGCGAAAAACTCGCGCGCTTGCTGGCGGAACCGTTGGGCAAAGTGGGTGTGGCGATTGAGCAACTGGAATTGCTCGTGCAAATGCCGGATCAACCTGACACCAAACGCGCTGAATGGTTAAGCTTGGCGGCGACGTGGCAATCGAATCTTCAACAAGATCAGCCCGCCTCACTGGAAACTCTCGAGCGAATCGTTCGAGAATTTCCGCACACCCCGCAGGCGTTTGCCGCTCACCGCCGAATCAGTCTTCACAAGGCTGAAGTCGCGGCGCGACAGGCAAAGTAAATTACTTCACGCTCCCGCTCTGCGCTTGCTTGCGGGCCTCAGGTATCCAGGCTTTAAGTTCCTTGATCCGATCTTCGTCGAGGGGGTGCGTGCGCAGAAACCACAAACTGTCGCCACCGCCCTGTTGTTTGTTGTAAGCAGAGAAACGCTCCCAGAATTTCACGGCTTCCTCCGGATCATATCCCGCCCGAATCATGTAAACCAATCCGATGCGATCCGCTTCAGACTCCTGCATCCGACTGTGCGGCAAAGCGACGCCCACCTGGCTGCCCAAGCCGTAGCCCGCAACCACGTAATCGCGATATTTGGACTGCCCCGCAGCCGCGCCAACTCCGGCGCCCAACAGTTCTAATCCCATGGCTTGACTCATGCGTTCGCCGCCATGCCGTGCGACGGCATGAGCGACTTCGTGTCCGATCACTGTAGCAAGTCCCGCTTCATTCTGGGTGATCGGCAGGATGCCCGTGTAAACGCCGACCTTTCCGCCCGGCAAGCAGAAGGCATTCGCCTCTTTGCTTTCGAACACAACGAACTCCCATTGCGCATTCGGCATATCCTTTGCAGACACCGCTGCGACTTTCTTTCCCACCTTCTCGACGAGCGCCTTGGCTTCGGCATTCTGACTGATGGGCACTTCCTTCTTCATTTGGTCGAAGCTCTGCAGCCCCAGTTGCATCTCCTGCTCCTGCGACATCAGATTCAACTGGGATCGGCCCGTAACGGGCACTGTGCTGCAACCGGCCCCAAACATCGCACTCAACAACACCACCGCGATCGTTGGCTTGATTCGTTTGTAAAGATTGGTGTGGTTCGCATTCATGGCTTTAAGCAATCAGATTTTCGGCCGTTTTCAATCCTCGAATTGCTCGGATTCACGATGAGCATTTCCCGTATAGTACACCCCTCTACGTGAAGCAATGGAAATTTGTTGACCGTTCAGCAAACGAATCCAACCATAGCGATATGGACCACTCACCCGGATTCCTCGCTTTGGTCAACGAAGCGAAGAAACGCGTCAACGAAGTCAGCATCGCCGAAGCACGCGCTCGAATCAGCGCCAATCCCAACGTTGTTCTCATGGACGTGCGTGAAGACAACGAATGGGCCGCCGGTCACGCGGCGGAGGCAGTTCATCTCGGCAAAGGAATTCTGGAACGCGACCTGGAAAAAACCTATCCGGACAAGAACGCCGAGATCATCATGTATTGCGGGGGTGGATTTCGTTCTGCGTTGACCTGCGATGCCGCACAAAAGATGGGTTACAAGAATGTGTTTTCGCTGATTGGTGGTTACAAGGGACTCGTCACAGCCAATTGGACAATGAAGACTGGCCCGTGAGCGCCACCGCCGTCGAATGGCTTCTTGACTCAACTTTTCATCAAAATAGACTTTCCACAGCCATGGGAGGCGGAGAGCGTGTTTGTCCATCTCGCTCCGGCTCCTTAATCGATGTAAAACCTGAAGTCACCTATGAAGAAACCTACGTCTGCCCTGCTCCTGACATTGCTCCTGCTGGGTGCAATCGTGGCGCCACGTTTGATGGCAGCCAATCTTTATCCGGTACTGATGAGCGACTCCTGGGGCTTCATGGACAAGTCCGGCAAGGTGGTGATCAAACCGCAATTCGAGCGTGCCGAACCATTCGTCAATGACCTGGCGGCGATCCGTCTCAAGCGTTGGGGCTATGCGGATACTGAAGGCAAAATCGTCATCAACCCACAGTTCGACGAGGTCGGCCCGTTTCGCGAAGGACTGGCACTGTTTAAAATAGGCGGTCTGTTTGGTTACGTGAATCCGGCCGGCAAATACGCCATTAATCCACAATTTGACCGAGCCGGATCATTCTCGGAAGGCCGAGCATTGATTCGACTTAATCGGCGGTATGGTTACATCGACAAGGCCGGCGCGATCATCATCAATCCCCAATTTGACGAAGCATCTGATTTTTCCCAAGGGCTCGCCGCGGTTGAAGTCGGCGGTCGATGGGGCTACGTCGATGCGAACGGCAAGATTGTTATTAACCCGCAATTTGAACGTGCGAGCGCTTTCTCCGAAGGACTGGCCCCGGTTCGACTGGGTCGCCGTTGGGGGTTCACGGACAAGACCGGGAAACTCGTCATCAACCCACAATTTGAAGATGCTCGCGAATTCTCCCGCAGCCTCGCCCCGGTCCGTGTTGGCCGCCTCTGGGGCTACGTCGATACGGCCGGAAAGCTGGCGATCAATCCTCAGTTTGAAGAAGCCTATCCATTTACTGAAAACCTGGGCCGCGTCGAAGTTGCCGATCGCTTAGGCTTTGTTGATAAAAACGGGAAGTTCGTTATCAATCCGCAGTTCGATGAAGCTCAGTCTTTCACTAACGGGCTCGCCCGCGTCAAAATCTCCCGCCGGATTGGCTACGTCGATCCTGACGGCAAATACGTCTGGAATCCAACGAACTGAACTGTCAGAATCAACCGTTGCACTCCAAAGCAGTCAGCCCGTAAATGGACAAACGAGTTGTTTCAGACACCCAACACTGGTCCGGCACCGGCAAACTTCGGGGCGGTCGCCGCGGCATTCAGTTCTTCCTGGCCGCGCTGCGAATCCTTGGTCCGCGCCTGACCTATCTGTTACTGGTCCCGCCCTCGATTTATTTCACCTTCGCGTCCCCTGATGTTCCTGCCACGATGGATTTTCATCGGCGAATCTTCGGGCCGCAGCCCTGGTGGAAACGACGCTGGCTGGTGTTCAAACATTTCTTCTCTTTCGGCCAGGCCCTGATTGATCGCACCGCGATTCTGGCTGGCCACACCAAATCTTTCTCCTTCGCTTTCGATGGCGAAGAGAATCTGCGAGCCGCCGCCGCCGCCCGGAAAGGTGTGTTGTTGCTCACCGCCCACCTGGGCAATTGGGAGGTCGCCGGCCAATTACTGTCGCGCTTGGATGTGCCAGTCAATGTCACTGGCTTCGACAAAGAGTCGCCTGAGATCCGTGCGATGCTTAATCGCGCTCAGGTTCGCCAGAAGTTTCAAATGATCCCGCTTACGGGCACAGCCACCGACGCCATCCCGCTCGTGGCCGCATTGCGCCGCGGCGAAGTGGTCGCGATGTTGGGCGACCGGGCTTACGGCAGTCCCACTGCCAAGGTTTCATTTCTGGGCGGTTCGGCGTCGTTCCCAGTGGGTGCTTATGTATTGGCAGCCATTGCAGGTTCACCTTTAGTGCAGGTCTTTAGCCTTCGACAAAAAGGCGGGCACTATCAGTTCTATGGATTTCCCGCTCTGCCGCCGTACCATCCGCCACATCATCAACGCGACGACCACTTGCGAAAGTGCGCCGCACAGTTTGCTGAAAATCTCGAATCGGTCGTCAAACGCGATCCGCTCCAGTGGTATAACTTTTTCCCTTTCTGGGACGAACCCACAGCCGAGGTGAACGGCAAAACCAGTATTGAGTCGGAAGCCCCCGCGCCCGTTGCTCGCTCCGAGTCACGCGCCACACCTTGAACCCGTTCCCGGCTATCGAAGAACTCATCCCGCACCGCCCCCCGATGCGCTGGATTGACGCGCTGATTGCTTGCACTGACAAGACTGCTACGTGCACGGCGCGCTTCTCGAACGGGCACTTCGCCGTGAACAATGGCGCTATCCGCGAAACGGCTCTCGTTGAATGTGTCGCACAGACAGTTGCCGCCGCTCTCGGCTTCCGATTGCGAACCGCGAGCAACGCTCAAGCTCCGAATAACGGAATGCTCGTCGCGGTTTCAAACTTCAGAATCGTCAACCGACCACCACTCGACCAAACGCTAATGATCGAAGTTCGCGAGTTGAAACGGCTCGGCCCAATGCTGATGATTGCGGGAATGATTACGTGCGAGGGAAGGTTGATTGCGCAAGGAGAGTTGTCGTTGTATGCGTGATCCGAGCGTGGCGATTGCCGGGTGCGGCGCCGTCTGCGCGGCGGGCAGCGACATCCCGTCGCTGCGCTCGGCGCTTCAAGCAAATCGCAGTGGTCTTCGTACGGCAGCCCGTTTTGATTCTCCTCGCTTTCAATCCAGCGTCGTCGGGGCAGCGTTGGACGAATCTGCCCTCACGGACAACCCGGCGCACCAACTTGCCTCCTTTGCGTTGAACGAGGCTCAGGCAAACGCCCAGGCTTCGCTGGCAAATGTTCCCAAGGAGCGTATCGGATTCGTTCTCTCCACGACCAAGGCAAACATTGAAGCTCTGGAACGATTGTCCGATGGTCGTCCCTGCTCCCATGTAGCTCGTCGCCATTTACAGCCTGATTTTCTCGCCGCTGATCTTGCGACTGAAGCTTCGGCTCACGGCCCAGTCCAAACCGTTTCCGTCGCATGCGTTTCCGGGCTGATTGCATTGATGCAAGGAGCGAAGCTCATCCAACGAGGCGAAGCTGATGCCGTGTTCGTCGTGGGTGTTGATCATTTGTCGGCATTTGTGATGGCCGGATTCACGGCGTTAAAAGCGATTGATCCGCTGGGTTGCCGCCCATTCGACCGCGACCGTTGCGGGCTAACTCCCGGCGAAGCCGGGGCCGCCATCGTACTTACGCACCCGGATCTGGCTTGGCCAGATTCGATTTGGATTCGCAGCTGGGGTTCAAGCAACGATGCCAATCACATGACCGGACCATCGCGCGACGGTTCGGGACTGGCTCAAGCAATTCGGGCCGCGTTAAAGTCAGCGCAACTTTCGCCCCCCGACATTGATTACATCAACGTGCACGGCACTGGCACACCTTACAATGACGCGATGGAATCTGCGGCGCTGCGCACAGTGTTCGGCGAGAATTGCCCGCCGCTCAGCGGACTGAAGGGAATGCTGGGTCACACGCTCGGCGCTGCGGGAATCATTGAAACCATCGCCGGCGTTCTCGCAATGCAGGAGAAGTTGCTTCCCGGCACACCGCGCCTGAGCAATATGGCTGATGGCGTTCCGTCAACACTGCTGAAAGAACCGCGTTCGGCAACGCGATTGAATCACGTCCTCAAGCTCAATACCGGATTCGGCGGCGTGAACGGCGCCATTGTTCTCAGCCATGAGTAATTTCGCCATCACTGCTGCCAACACGGCTACCGACACCGATGTCCCCAGCGCCAGACTCGGCCAGCGTTTCGGGCGAATGGATCTCACCAGTCAACTTGCCCTGCTTGCGGTCGAGCCACTCGCCACACATTTCGAGTCCCTGGCTCGCGACCGCATCGCCATCTGTCTCGCGGCGAAGACAAGTTCTCTTGCAACTGATGTCGAGTATTGGAAAGGACGTGAGAACCCCGGCGGCCCCAGCCCGACCTTGTTCACTTACACTTTGCCCAGTGCGGCCATCGGAGAAATCGCCATTCGCCACCGCATTACCGGCCCGAATCTTTGTTTCGTCGGCGAGAGCCAGGACGTCATGCCGGAAGCAGCCGACATAATTCGGCGAGGTGAGGCAGATGGTTGCATCTGCGTTTACGTCAACGCAGTTACGCCAACGCTGGCAGGTTTCATGAGCGGCCCAATCATGGCTCGTGCCTGCGCCTTATTCATGCAACGCGGCGAAAGCGGTTTACACCTCTGGAAGGAAAATGACCGTGACATGGAGGCGTTGTGTGCTACCCTGCGCCCGATAATTTCTACGAAGTGAATCCATGGCCACATCAACGACGGACCTGAAATCCAAAATCATCGAATCTTTGAACCTGCAGGACATCACGCCGGAACAAATTGATGACGAAGCGCCACTTTTCGGCGCTGGATTGGGCTTGGATTCCATCGACGCGCTGGAACTCGTAGTGATGCTCGAGAAGAACTACGGTATCGTCATAAAAGATATCGAAGAAGGCCGGCCCGCGTTTCGTTCGGTCCGCACTCTTGCCGACTTCATCGATGCCCGGCAAGTTTCCTCCTAGTGGCTGACCGCTTCCCAGTCATCACCGGCCTCGGCATTGTCGCCGCGCCTGGCCCCAATCTGACCGAAGTCTGGCAAGCAGTCGCAAACGGAGCTTGCGGACTCAAACCCCTCAGTCTCTTTCAATCACCGCGTTACGGACAGGTCCCCGTTGGTGAGATTCGTTTTGACCTCGCGCAGCTCGGTGCGCCATTGCGCGGCTCTCGGAGCGACAAACTCGGCTGGCTCGCCGCCCGTGACGCTCTCGCTGATGCCAAACTGAACCTCTCGGACTTTGGCGATCGCGCGGGCGTCCTGCTCGGCTGCTCGGTCGGCGGCTCCTTCGATAGCGAACAGTTTCTCATCAACTTGATGAAACGCGGGATCATGCGTCCGCGACCCACTCGTTTCCATGAATGCGTCTCAGCGATTGAAATAATCGCCGACCATTTCGGGTTGTATGGACCGAGCATGGCGATTGCAACCGCGTGCTCTTCCGGCGCACTTGCCATTGCGGCGGCCGCCGAAATGATTCAAACGGGTGAAGCCGACATCATGCTGGCGGGCGGGACTGATTCGTTGTCACGCACCACGTGGAGCGGATTTCATTCATTGTTGTTGGTGGACCCGCAGGGATGCCGCCCCTTCGACGTGACTCGCAGCGGAATGAGTTTTGGCGAAGGCGCGGCGGTGTTGATCCTGGAGAATGAGGAAACGGCCCGCAAACGCGGCGCGATGATCATCGCCCGACTTACAGGCTGGGGCACTAGTTGCGATGCCCATCACGCCACGCAGCCACATCCTGACGGCGCCGGGGCGCTGGCCGCAATGAAAGCGGCGCTGCACCGAGCAAACCTCAACGCCACAGCGATTGATTATGTGAACGCCCACGGGACCGGCACGCGTGACAATGACATCGCAGAAGCAAAGGCTCTGAAGAACCTGTTCGGTGGAAATGTCCCGCCCTTTTCCAGCACCAAGAGAATCTTCGGCCACGCACTCGCCGCCAGTGGCGCGCTGGAGGCCGTAGTCTGCATCGAGGCGCTGCGCCGACAACAACTGCCGCCAAACCCGGGTTATTTCCAAGCCGACCCGGCCATTGGTTTGGAACCCGTAGCCAGGTTACGCTCCGCCTCGCTCACCCACGTGATGAGCAATTCATTCGGCTTCGGCGGTAACAACGGCACATTGATCTTCTCCCTGGCTAATCACGAACCTCATACCCGCCCACTCAGAGCGGCACCTATTGCCATCACGGGCATTGGAATGACTGGACCGGGCAAACTGACCACGCGCGAGGTTGCACTACCGATGCCGACGGATCAATTGACGGTACATTCATGCGGGCAGCTGGACACCACCTCACTGACACCGAATCAACGTCGTCGGCTCAGTCGCATCATTCAAATGGCGTTGCTTGCGGCGCGCCGTTGTCCACCGACAGCTCCTGGTCAAAGAGTAGCTATTGCGCTCGGCACTGCGCTCGGATCGCTGGACGAAGGTTCGATCGTGTTGGAAAACTGGATTGCCAAGGATGAACGCGAACCCATGCCCGCGCGCTTTCCCGGTTCGGTTCATAATGCAGCGGCCGCACAGATCGCAATTGATCTGGCCGTGCACGGTTTGAATTCCGCACCGACGACCGGCAGCATCTCGTTTGAATGCGCGCTCTGGCAGGGCATGTGTCAACTCGCCGGCGACGAGGCGGATTTTGCTTTAGTGGGCGCAGTAGACGAGCTGAACAAATATCCGCTTGGCGTCGGCAAGCGTTGGGGATTCTGGAGCGAGCAAACGAAACCTGGAGAAGGTGCTGTGCTCGCGCAAATCGCAAACGCCGCGCAGTCCACAACGCAACTCGCCCGCGTGACCGCGATCAAGGTGGGACGCTATCGGCGGCCATTTGAAACTAAACGCGAGGTGGATTGGATTCTGGCCGCCGCTGATTTGACGAAAGTGGGCGCATTGTTCAGTGGCGCCGGTGGCTGGGCGGGACTGGAAGAGAATTATCAATCCGTGCTTAAGGCCATCGCTGAACGCTCCGGCCGGAAAATTGAACATCGTACCTACAAACAGGATTGCGGCGAATTTGGATCGGCTTCTGCATTTGGATTCGCAGCCGCTGTCGATTGGGTGCGCCAAAACAGGCATGGAGCATTGCTCTACACGCTCTGCCCACGCGGTGGCAAAGCAATCTGCTGCATCGAACCATGAGCCGCTATCGCATTTGCGCGATCATCGCGATTGTGCTGTGCGCGGTGGCAGCCGCCCTGGGCAAACCGATTTTTTGGTGGGCTATCGTGGGCGCATTTTCCGTGTTGATCGGACTGGGTGTCGCGTTTCCTCATCTGAGCTTTTTCGGTCCATTCATCTGCCGCGGGAATCCAACCCGTCGCGAAGTGGCGCTGACCTTTGACGATGGACCAGACGGACGTTCCACCCCTGCTCTATTGCAACTGCTGCAAGCCGAGAAGATTCCCGCCACCTTTTTTTTGATCGGCAAACGCGTGGCCACCGAACGCGAATTGACCGGCAGGATCAGTCGGGAGGGTCATTTGCTCGGCAATCACACTTATCATCACAGCAATTTGACCAATTGTTTTGGGCCCAAGCGACTCCGGGAAGAAATGCAACTCACGCAAGCCGCCATTGCGGCCGCAACCGGTACTGCGCCGGAATATTTCCGCCCACCAATGGGCCTTTCAAATCCGTTCACATTTTACATCGCTCGCAAGCTGAACTTGAAAGTGCTGGGCTGGACCATTCGCAGCCTGGATACACGCATCACCGAACCTGAACGCATCGTCAGGCGCGTGACCGAGCGCCTCACACCGGGCGCAATCATTCTACTGCATGACGGCAACATTCCAGCCGAACGACTCCTGGCCACGGTAAAGCTGTTGCTCGCGAAATTGCGCGAACAAAACTACACTATTGTTCGTCTAGACAAATTGATGGCATGAAAGCATGGATGGTCATTCTCGGTTGTTTGTTCGCAGCGTTCGCTAACGCCGGCGAAACGAATCGCACTTTGCAGCCGGTCGCCGACTCACGGCCCATACTTGCCGACCTCCAACACAAGATGGCTTCGTTGGAATCGGTTTACTTCGAATTCTCACAGGAGCGGCAGCTGCAGTTATTTGCCGAACCGTTGAAAAGCGAGGGCGTGATGTTGATCGACAAGCCCGGGCAAATCCGCTGGGAAACCACTTCGCCCTACCAATCCATTTTGCTCGGCAGCCAAAAATCTGTTGCCCAATTTGAGAAAACCGATGGCCAGTGGAAAAAGCTCAAGCTCGGCTTTCCCCAAATGCTCAAACGCGTGATGGACCAAATGACCTTGATGCATCAAGGCAAACTCGACGCTCTCACCAGTGACTTCAACATTTCGGTCGCCACGGGCAGCGTCGCCGTCGTCACCATGATTCCGAAGGACGAGAATGTTCGCTCCATGTTGGCGTCATTGGAGGTCATCTTTCAGCCGGACTTCTCGGCATCGCGCGAAGTCGTGATGCACGAACCGGGCGGTGATTTCACGCGAATCGTGTTTCGGAGAGAGAAACGAAACGTAAAATTCCCCGCTGGCACGTTCGATCAAACCAAGCCGCTGGACGTCGCGGCGATTAAGACCGCGATAGGCGATGCTCCCTAAACTGCTCTTCCTTTCGTTGGCTTTGTTAACCGGGTGCGCCACAACTCCGCGCAGTCAGATCCAACGCCAAACCAATTCTATCCCCCCAGACGCGATGATCACACAGCGCGGCGTGCTCACTGTGCTGGGACGGCAGTTTACGTTGAACGGTTATCTTTCCCTCAGTGCCGCCGGCGGCAAGCGGCTTGTGGTCACCGAGAATTTTGGCGGTGTGCTTGCAGATGTGCTCATCAAACCGGACGGCAGTGTACACGTCATGCGCTCGAGCCGCGCGTTTAAGCCAAAGTGGATTCGCCGCTATATTGCGGCAGATGTCGAATGCCTCTTTGGCAACAACCCCAAAAATGATTGCCCGGGGCAAACGCTCAGTCCAACGCATTTCCTCGTAAAGCGTCGCTGGTACAAGCTCGACCTGCAAATCGTCGAGACAAAACCCGGCCCGCAACCCACGATCATGTTCGACGAATCGAAAGCGGAGAAGCCATGACGATGCAGGATTCCATTCGGCGCGCGCAGCAGGTTGGCCCCCAAATGAACGCCGACGGTTCGGCATCTTTCGAATTTTGCTTTCCAACCGATGATGCCACTTTCGTCGGTCATTTTCCGGGTCGGCCACTGTTACCGGGAGTTTTTCAATTGGAGATCATCCGGTCCGCAGCCGAAGCCATGCTGAAGCAATCATTATTTGTCCGTGAAATCGTCAAAGCCAAGTTCCTGCGACCAATAATTCCAACTGAAATCGTGCGAGTGGAATTGAAACTCACCGAAAAACCAGACACGATTCAAGCGCGCGCGAGCTTTTCGGTTACCGGCCAACCTGCTGGTGAGGCGATTCTGCATTTGGCGCGCAGTTGATGAAACGTAGTCTCAAGCGGTTATTAATCGGTGCCGTGGTCATCTTGCTCGGCGGCTGGCTGTTGGGCGGCGTATTGATTCGGAGTTGGACCGCCAAACCACCACCACTGCCCGCGGACACTTCCATCACCAAACTTCAACCAGAGCAGCGTGACGGGAAGACCTGGCTCGGACAATCATGGGTTACTCGCCGCGAAGGATTGCTGGTTATCCGGCTCAAAGGCGCGCCATTCGACTTGGGCTATGCGTCCGGGAAACTCCTCGAAAAGGAAATGCACACCCTTGAGGATGAATTCCTCGCGATGGTGCGGGGTTACGTGCCGCAACAATGGAAGCTGAACGTCCTCAAAAACTATGTCATCTTCCGCAATCGCAAACTCAGCGCCTATGTGTCCGATGATTATCGGCTGCAAATCTTCGGAACGACGCTGGGTTGTTCCGACACGCATCCGGAACTAGGCAATTATTACAATCGCTTGCTCAATTATCACGCGGCGCACGATGTCTCCTACATGATGATTGATAACCCGCTGGTTTCGAAGGCAGGCTGCACCGCGTTTGGCGCATGGGGCACGGCGACGAAGGACGGACATCTCATCTCCGGCCGCAACTTTGATTGGGAAGCAGCGGAGGTTTTCAGTCGCGACCGCGTCGTGATCCTGTGCGAACCCGATAACGGCATTCCGTTCATCTCGCTCGCTTGGGCGAGCATGGCCGGGGTTGTATCGGGAATGAATCGCGCCGGCATTTCCGTCACCATCAACGGTGCTCCCTCCAGCCTGCCCGGCGAAACCGCCACTCCCGTCGCAATGGTCGCACGTGATGTTCTACAAAAAGCGCACAACCTCGATGAAGCGTTGAAAATCATTCGCGACACTCGGGTATTTGTTTCCACACTTTGGCTCATCGGAAGTCGCGCCGACGGCAAATTCATTGTCGTTGAGAAAACGCCCCAGGCCACCAACGTCCGCGAACCCGACGGCAATTCCATCGTGTCCGCCAACCATTTCCAGACTGAAAAATTGAAAGACGACTCACGCAACCTGCGTTACCTGGAAGAAGCCACGTCCACGCCGCGCTACCAGCGCATGACGGAATTGCTGCGAACCAATAGCGGCAACATCACCGCTCCGCTCGCAGTTGAGATGCTTCGCGACCGCAAGCTGCCCGGTGGCAAGTTTCCGGGCAACGGTCACCGCTCTACGCTAAATGCGTTGATCGCCACGCATTCGACCGTAATGGATTTGACTGATGGAATTTTCTGGGCCGCTTCACCGCCGCATCAACTCGGGCGCTTTGTCGCGTTCGATGTAAATGATTTTGATCGGGAATTACCCGATTTGGCCGTGCCCGCCGACAATACGCTGGAATCTGGCGAATACGAAAAGTCACAGCAATCACACAGGCTACTAACCGAGGGCTGGCGCGCCTTAAAATCCGGCGACGCACAAACAGCCTTGTCAGATGCCGAGAAGGCTGAGACGCTGAACGCAGGATTTTACCAGAACGCTGCGCTGCGGGGGCGAGCTCTATTAGGCTTGAGGCGAAACCGTGAGGCCGTGCAGGCGTTCGAAGCGGCGATTGCGGCGCAACCGGCGTTTCAATCAGAAAAAAAAGAACTCGAAGATTTGCTAAATCGTGCAAAAGGGCCAGACCAGGGCAATGCTCATTGACGCTCCGGCAACACCCACGCCGAAAGTGGTCTGTTTGCCGACGTATCCCCGCGTGACACCGGGATTGACCCTCGTCCAGTGGTGCCTCGGCTTTGGCGCGAACCTGTTCCTGGGGCTGCCCTACCTGCGTCGGACCATCGGTCTGGAGCGCCTTGATCCCGGGCAGCGCTACCTTTTCGTCGTCAACCACGTCAGCCTGCTCGACACCATCCTGCTGGGCGCGCTCTGCTGGCGCTCAAACTGTTATCCCATTCTCGTGCTAGGCGACAAACATGTCTGGCACGCCTCCTGGCTCAAGAAACTTCTCAGCAGCCGAATCGGCTTTCTGCTTGAACGCGGCAAGATGAACCCCAATCGCATCGACGAACTTCAAACCTTCGGCCGCGCTGGCAATGATTTTCACCTGGTCGTGTTCCCCGAAGGCACTCGGGGCGACGGTGTCAACGTGGCGACTTGTCAGCCCGGCATCTATCACATCGCGCAGGAAGCCCGCCTGCCGATCGTTCCCGTCTTTATCGCCAACATGCAATTGATCTCTACAAAGACTGGGAGCTTTCATCCCTTCCGCGGTATTCGCAAAGTGGAAGTTCAATTCGGCGAACCAATCGTCCCGGGAGATTATCTTGCTCTGCCCCGCGAAGAATTCGTCGAGTTCATCCGGCAAAAGATTGCCGACGCAAGGCCTCAATAGGCTTTTCTCACGGAAGCAACAGGAGACGATAGAAACGTTGCGAGTTGCTACCGATGTGATCCGTAACAATTGCGTTTGTGCCGGTCATCATCGTGGGTGTGCCCAACGGCGTCCAACTCGGATCGTCCAACTGATTTTTGAATTGGATCAGATAATCAATGCCGGGCGTACCACTGAAGCGCAACGCCACGTCGCCTCCCGATGTGGTTACCGCACTGAAGCTGGGCGCAACCGGAACAAAAATATTCGTCCCGCGCGGCGTCGGCGTCGTCAGGAAAAATAAGTTCGTTCCTCCATCGCGATAACGACCCTGACTGATGTTGTTGGTTTGAAAACCAAAGACGACGCTATCCATGACCGTCCCGTTCGTGGTCGAAAGCACAATTGCTTCACCGTCCTTGTCCATTTTGAAATTGACGTGCAGATCGGGCTGATTGGTGGAGTTTTGCTGTAGTTCATCGTCGGCCCACACCAACAGATAACCCTGTGCTGGAATCGTATATCTCGCCGGTACCGTGAACTGAAATCGGTTCGTCAGGGTATCGCTCAGAAACCAACCCGCCAGATTCACGGGCGAGGTCGAGGGATTGAAAAGTTCAAACCAATCATCCGCGTCATTATCGGCGGGGTCGCGAACAAAGCCCGTATTACTGGCCATCCATTCGTTGATAAAGATCTTCGGCGGGGCAGGCGGATTCGTGCCGGTGAAGTTGATCGTGACAGTGGCGCTGGCGCCGCCAACCGCCTGGTCCCGATTGTCCAAGCCAACGATGTTAATAATGTTGCTTCCCGGGACGAGCGGAACAGTCATCGTCCAGCTGGTAACGCCTGTCCAAGTCACCGGCCATTGGTTCCCGTTGATCGTCAGCTTGGCGACTTTGATCGGCGCAGAACCCGTAAGCGTGACCGGCGTTTGATTCGTCGTGAATGTAGCCGGTCCATTCACAGTAAAGCTGGCTGCAACGGAATTCAGTTGCGACAACACCTGACTCCGCATCGTCGAAATAAAGGATTTGATACCGCCGGGCGAACTCACAGTAACGCCATTCGCTTGCAATGCCGCATAACGCGGGTCGCACAGGGCGTTGACCTGTACACTTTGCAGCGGCCCGTCTGCGGCGTCCTGCAACGCCCGCCAATATGCGCGTCGAAATGGCGGATGATCAACCATGCGTTGCAGAACCGGATCATCGACGGAGAACAAATCCGACGGTGACCCAAGAAATGAAATGTCTACGTCATTGGGAATTAGTGTCCATCGCCCTTGACGACCCTTGTAGGCAAACATATTTACCCCGTGTGAAAAGCCGAATGCCTCCCAGTTGTTGACGAGGTGTTCGTAAGCGAACACACGCATCCACTGTTCAACATCAACGAGCGCTTCTACTCCGGAGGTATAGTTCGTTTGAGCATTCAACGCATCCACCAAGGCAAACCAGTTTGTGTAATTGTTGGCCGATCCACCCACGCCGTGGCGTGGAAAGTTCCAACGGTAACGGGCCTTCTTTTTCACGCCACCTGTCGTCCGGTAATCAGTCATCGTGGCAAATGAGTTGTAGTATTCTCCGAACAACCCGGCATCAACGCCGTCGGCCTCAAACCAGAACGATCCCTCGAACAGATCACCACGGTCACCGTCCGGGAAGACCTCCTGAACAAGACTCGAGTCGGGTATCTGAACATCGTAAATAATGGAGCCGCGGCGAATGCCATTGATAAAGAAATTAATGTGACGCAATGAACCCGTTGGAATTCCCAACTGGCGAGCCACCCAGTACGAAGTTGGCTCCATTTGAGCCGTCTGGTCGACGCCTTGGTTATTAACATCCACATTGCCGGGGAAAGAAATTTTCAGCTTTGCCGAACCAAGCAATCGATCATCCGTCGGCAGGCGCAGGTTGTAATCGCACATGTTACCGGTGGGCGTGTCGATAATGCTCAGCGCGGATTTCCAAGGGCTACCGCTGTAGTATACGCCGACGTTGTAAATCACGCGTTGGGTTCCGTTGACGAGTGTGCAGTCGAGGGGCTCGTCGCTGGTGGTGCGGCGACTAGCCCAGCGATTGAAGGTGGCTTGCGTCAGCCAGAGCCGATAGCTCCCAAAACTGCCGAAGGGCTGCGTCTCACCAAAGCGCACCAAACATTCGCGCACTGGCGCATCGCTGGGGAACTTTGTAGCCGCTGCCGACGCAAACCCGTCTGTGGCCTCAACGTAAAATGCGACGAGCGTGTTCGCCGCTTGTCCGGGAATGGTCGCGCTGAAAATTCCATCGCCGGCAACGGCATCGCCACCAGTCCCGCCGTCAGACATCGTCAAGGTTGAGAACGTCAAAGTGGGATCAATACGATATTTCAACTGCACGAGGCTCAAACCATCTGGGTCATCAGCTCGAACTGTCACCACGACCGCCTGATTCGCCATTGGCAGCGCCGGGGTATGAGTTACATCCACCAATGCCGGACCGGAGTTCGTAACGAAGCGACTGTTACGATATCCTGGCGTTCCCAGGTTAGCGGGAACATTCAACGGCCCGGTTGCTTCCAACCAATTCCCACGCAATCGAAGAAGAATCTCGGGATTACCCCGCAACCAGCGCACTTTGGCGCGCAACGTAGCCGCGGTCCCCGCGGGAATGGCGCTCGTCAGCGAAGTGCGAACACGATTTGCGTATGAATCACCACCGCCGGTGGCACGCAAGTGAATCGACCGTGCACTGCCAAAGCCATTGGTTTCGAGTGAAGTTCTTTCATGATTGCCCTCAAAGAACCAGCCGTTAGTGCCAGATTCAAAAGTCCCGTTCGCGACCAAGTTATTCCCGCCGCTGATGACTTCCACATTGTCCAACAAACATTCGCCCTCTTCAAATAACAACGCATTGAAAGCGCTGGCACTCCAATCCGGCATGCCGAGATCCAGCACGCCTGTGGCTTCAATCGTTGTCCAGTCTGCCTTGAGCGATTCGTCGCTGTCAGCCCAGTTTGCCAACAGCCGATGATTGGCACGTGGATTAATCAATTCCAGACTGCTGCCCCCGCCGTCGGCCCATTTCGTCCCGCGCCCACCATCGGTGTACGTCATTTCGTCGACCACCACGTAAAGCGTGTTCGTAGTCGTAACCGAACCATTGGTAGTGATGTTCACTTGCGGCTTCGTGAGCGCCACGCGCTCTCCGCCATGCGACAACGCGCCAGTGAAATTTCCAATCGTGTTACTCGCGGTGAGGTTCGGATACTTGGCGAGTAGGTTCGTTACATTCTTCGCAACGACGAGATAACTGTTCGACACCATCACCGTGCCGGGCGGAATCAGATAATTGACGCCAGCCATTAGTTGCCAGCCGCCGACATTCACATTGTTCGTCCCCGGATTGAAAAGTTCAATGAACTGGTCGTCGTCGTTGTCGAAAATCGGATGATACATCAGCTCATTAATGATGACGTCGTTCACCCGGATGCTTGCATTCGATGAAGCCGGCGTCGGCGTAGCCAGCGAGTAAAACCGGTTGGCTCCGTTGGGCCACCGACCCAGTGACACGTTCTCCGCCTGCGCCTCAAAACGAACTGCGTCGAGAACGCGGCTACCATCCGGTTTCTTTAGATAAATCGTGTCCCCCGCAGCCTTCAAACCGAAGCCCAACGTAGACTGGGTAAACACCCGAAATTCACGCGGACCGATCATCGTTCCCGGCGGAACGACAAACTTATTCGTATCGGGATTATCGGTGAGAATGCAGCCAGAGAGGTCGTTGGTCTCGTTGCTGGCATTGTAGAGTTCCACGAAATCCTCCGCAGCACCGCCGTTGGCAAGCAATTCATTGATAACCGCTGAACGCAGCGGGCTGGGCCGGAACGCATCTACTACTCCTGGCGAACCGCCCGTAACATCACTGATATCCCAGGCACGCGGGTCAGCCTCGCCATAACTCGCCCGAGCCAGAATCAGCGAATGGCCGGCGCCATCGGCCGCGCATGGCCACGGAGCGTGACTGTCGTAATTGACCTCAAGCAATACGGAATCCTGCTTATTTCGCAACCGCAACGTTCCTGCGTCATTGGGCAGATTGTTCGTGTATGGTCCTAGCACGCCCGAGATACCATAAACGTCTTGCACATCCCCCGGAGACTTGGCGATGACGAGAAATCCGCCGGCAGGTAGAATCGTCCCGGGAGGAATCGCAAAATCCACTGCGCTCGAAAGACGGAAACCAGTCAGGTCTTCACTGAATGCCGACGTGTTGAATAGTTCCACGAACTCCAGGTTCTTGCCGTCCGCGCGCGACTCCGGATGGTACATGATTTCCGATATCACTAGGCCCGTGCGACGACTGCTCGGTGCGAGCGGCTCAAACGGAAGCAGCACCGTCTCCGGCGAGGCCACCGTTGTCGCGGACAAGTTTCGAAACTTTGCTGTCGTTGTCAGGCTCGCGCTATGACTCGCCACCGCCATACCCAAATAAAGGGTGTTCGGCAACGACAACGTAATAGAGCCAACCTGAATCCAATGCTGGCCATCAAAGCTTGTGTATCCGGCGAACAGACTCCCCACGCGCTGCAATCGCAGCCACGTGAACGGATAGTTGACCGGTGACGAACCTGACGGCACTGCCGAGCCCCCAATTGTACTGCGCGCGAGGAAAAATGAACCAACGATGCTGGGGCTGGTAAGCACACTAACAAAGCGGCTGTTCGCGTTCGTCGTCTCCCTTGCCATCAACCCGGCTTTCGCCCAGGCGTCCGCCAAAGTCATTGACTCAACGCGAGTGTTTAGATCGAAATCTCCGGACACAGCCTGAAAGCTAAAATGAAACTGATCCCCCATGCCGCCGATATCAGTTCCCCCCGCCGTGATGTCATACCCGTTTGTTATTGCGGTGATCGACGTCGCGAACACCGGGTTGCCAATATCGCACGGCTGATAGTTTGACGGTGTAAAAATGACCTGTGAATTTGGCGCGATGACATTCGCAGCGGCCGACAGGTCACTAAGTCCATTCACCGCCAACGTGTGGAGCGTGTTTTCAACCATCGGATTGACCGTCAGCACCACATTGGTTTGCGTTACATCCAACGCTGCGCTCAAAATTCCGACGCTTCCGCTGGGGCCAACCAATGCATAGTTCACGAGGCTGGTTGCACTCGCGACCGTTACGCGTTCAGAAAACGTTACCCGAACCTGCGTCAGCCCCGCAGAACCCGCGCCGATGATGGTAGGCGCAACCACATCAGCGTTGACTGTTAGTGTGGCGACACTGCTGGTCACACTATGCACAACATTTGAAACAACATTGGTCGCCACCACTTTGAAAAGTGATCCGTGATTCGTGAGCGCAGCGGAAGCGAGCATGTAGTCCGCATTGGTAGCGCCGGGAATGGGAATACTGTTGCGATACCATTGATAAGCCGGTGGCGGATTTCCTGTGGCTCCGACCCAGAACATGGCCGGGAAAAGCTCCATCACATTCGTACTTTGCGGTTGATTGGTAATTGCTGCTGGCACCATCGCAACGGCACTGGGAACAACCACAATGCTCGGCAAACCCGCGGCCTTAATCAGAACGTAATCTGCCTCAAACTCAGAAAGCCCCCCCTGCGTGCCTGCCTCGCTCCCCGCCATGATTCCGGCAAAGCCATTACGGGTACCAAGCGCTGGCGAATAATTCCACGACAATTGCCAATTGGCCGGCTCGGGAACACTGCCATCGGCCAGCCAAATTTTTGCAAACACATCGTCCGCTCCACCCTGGGTCGGTGCGTTCACCTCCTGACGGAGGCGGAGCCAATACCACACATTGGTTTGCCAACCAAAACTCTGACTGGTCCCCCACGCTAGAAAATCATTCAGGAATGCCATGTTCCGTCCCGCGTCATCGCGAAACGAAAAATTTATTCCCCGACTGTCCGTCGCACTAACTCCCACGGCCACCCCACCGCGTGGATAGGCTCCCGTGCCGAATCGTTTCACGCGCATGCGAACCAACACTTCTTGTGTCGAGTTGTTGTAGCCCGGCAACTCGTAAAGCAAATGATTCGGATCACCATTCGCCGGCGCAACATGCAACAAGCCGTTGCTAACTGAAAAGACATTCTCACCCCGAACCATCCAATTCGCACCCAAGGAAACACCGTTAAAATCATCCTGAAAACCGTTCACTGAGGTGCCGACTTCGGCCGGGACAAATGGCTGCGCGAAAACGTAACTACCAAGAAAGAACGCCAATCCACTTACCGTAAATAGTCCCCGGAGGCGACTGGCGATAAATCCCTTCATGATGTCACCATCAATCGCATAAAGAGTTCAGATGCTCAAGGAAGGATGAGAACAGACCTCGCACTTTGTCTCAGAAGTCATACCGATGCCACGATCATCACGTTGGAGTCATTTCCCGCACCGACCCTAATCTCGTGTTGCTCAAAGCCTGTGTTTCGCATCATGGCCTCCATCTCTGCCTGTGTTTGGAAGTGTAACCCTTCCTTCGTTCGATTCATCCCAACACGCGTGGCAAACCTCTCCCAGCGATGCACTCGTTGATGTAATTCGCTCTCGGTCTTGGCGCCATCCCGTAACACCAATCGCCCGCCAGGGCGTAACGCCTGGCGAGCCTTGCTCAGAATCGCCTGCTGCTTTTCCGGCGTCCAGTAGTGCAGCACATCCAACAGCAAGATCACATCACATTCCGGATAACTGCGTTCCAGAATGTCGCCACATTCGAACCGGATGCGCGGATGTTCCGGCGCGCTCCGCTTTGCGACGCGGATTTTTTCCTCGTCGTAGTCAATGCCAAGAAATGTGCGTTGGTCCGTGAAGCACGCCAGCCATTGCGTAGCAATGCCATGACCACAGCCCAGATCCAGGACGAATCCCACTCGCGGCACAACGGAATCCAACACAGCAAACATCGGGTCACAGCGCATTTTCCAATAAACAAACTGCTCGACCATGACCCGCTGATAGCGATACAACCGCGCGACTTTGCGCCGAACCACGCGAGCGGTGTTGATGGCATCAAGTTCCTTTTGCAAACCATCACGCACGATGGTCTCGCAATGTTTCATTAGCGGCACGACTCCCCGCGAGTAATCAAACGTCTGCGGGGTGACACGCGGCAGCGCGCGGACGACCGTGTGGAACGGCTCGAACCAATAGGCATCGCGCGGCATGGCGGTGTTGGAATCGCAAATGGTGATGGGCAAAATCTCCTGTTTCAATTCCACCGCCAGTTCGAACGCCCCGCGATGGAAGCGTTGCACGAAGCCATCAAACGACCGCGTGCCCTCCGGATAGAAATGCACCGACGCGCCACTAGCCAGCGTTTCGCGACAGCGCTGCAAAGTCGTTTTCGGATCATTCGGCTCCACCATCACGTGGCCCAGGATCTTACAACCCAACCCCAGCATCGGCGCGTCGAATACCCGCTTCTTGGCTGTCTGCCGCACATCGCCCGGCAGACTCACCACCAGCATCACATCGACGGCAGATTGATGATTGCTGATGACGATGCAAGGCGGCTCGAATGTGGCTGGTGAAATATTTTGAAATTCCAATTTTCCGAATGGCATCCACTTCACCAACCCGCGTGCCATCCAACTAGTGGCACGACGCAGTTGAAGGCCGGAGTTATGAGGCGAGAAAATTTTCAAAATCGGCCGAAGCAGGTAATAGAGGAACAGTTGGCTGCTACCAAGGTAAATGGCAACCCCAACGGAACCGAGCACATGCCACCAACGCGGCGCGCCACGCGGTGGATCTCTGAATAACAGTGCGTCCATGCACAAGGGTGTAAGCACAAGCGTCGCAATGAACGTGAAGACCATTCCAATCAACACGGTCGCCCCCATTGAGAACAGCACTGGATGATCCGCAATCACCATGACGCCGAAACCAAAGATGGTCGTCAGTGCGGAGATCAGCACGGACGCGCTGATGAGCGCCGCGTTATGAGTCTGCCCTCGCCACTCGTCCAGTTTGGCCGTGACCATAAACACGCTGTAATCCTCACCCACACCAATAATGAAGATCACAAAAATGCTGTTCATCAGATCAATGGGAATCCCCAGGAAACCCATCATCCCGAATGTCCAAAGCAGGCCGATGGCAATCGGGATCAGCGTGACAATGACAAGGTCGATAGAAGCGAGGGATACCAACAACAACCCACCCACCACGATACCGGTCCAGACCGCAAAATTCTTCAATCCGCTTTTAGCGAGACTCGCAATGTGACCGGCAAAATCCTGCCCATCGAGCACGATGGTACCAGGCAACTCCTTGCGGAGCTTCTCGACCTCGGCTCGATCTGCCAGTTTCACGAGGGTGCTGACAGCACTGTCGTTGGTCCCGATTGCAACGCGTTCGTCCAACATTTTTTCCAAAGGTGACCCACGAAACGTCTCCAAGGTCAGCACCTTTGGCTTGGTTTCAACTCGTTGCCAGAATTTGGCGAAAGCATCACCACGAAATCCGAGTTCGCCACCGAGTTGTTGCAAAGTCGTACGCAACGCATCCTGCCTCGCCGACGACCAAAACTCGCGCCAGCGCTGAATGTTCGTCTGCTGAGTCGAAGGCGACGGGCACACCGACGATAAGGAGAACGCAGCGGTCACGTTGGTATTGCGCGCCAGAGTTTTGGCGACGCGATCATTCTGTTCCAGGGCTTCGGCGGAGGTTGCGCCTCGTGCGACCACCATCGTCATTCCCAGTGCTTCGCCCCAGGTCTTATTGATCAGGGCATCGTCCTGTTGAGTGGATTTGGTTATTCCGTTGAGCTTCGCAACATCACCTTCAAACCGAAGCCGTTTTGCGCCAAAGATCGCTACCACCGTCAGCACCAACACGCTGGTGATCAACCAAAGGCGGTTACGAGCCTGCCAGTTGAAGTAGCGCTCCCACAACCTGGTCATCCATAACGGCGATTGACCGGAACGCTTGGGGCGAGGCACGAGCAGAGGCAAGATGACAATCGCAAACGCCGCTGAAAAGACCACACCGATGGCACCCAGAATCCCAAGTTGTTTGTAGCCGTGCAGCGGCGACGCCATCATCACAAGAAATGCTGCAATCGTAGTGATGACACCAACGCCAACAGGAAAAACCAGCTTGCTCAGGTGTTGGCCAATGGACAGGTGGTCCGTTTCAGAAATATCATCAAGGTGGTAGATGATATGAATCGCGTAATCGACCGTAACCCCAATGGCAATGGAGGCGAAGCCGAGTGCAATCGCCGACAACTGATCCTGCCAGAATGCCAACACCACACCCGCCATCAACGTGCCGAAAAACGACGGCACAAAAGTCACCAGCGCCAACCAACGTCGTCGATACGCCATCAAACACAACGCCAGCATTGCCACAGTCCCGATTGAAATGCAGCGTGCGGCATCGGAGCGGATGATCGAAGCATTGTCCACCGACATACGATGGCCACCGGTGATAGCGACGTGCACTCCTGGGTATTGCCTCTTTACCTGCTGTACTGTCTGCAACAAATCCCGAATCAACCCGGTGCTGGCCTTGGAGTCGGACGAACCAAACTTCGGCTCGGCGGTCATCAACACATGCCGCCCGTCAGCGCTCGTAATTCGGCCATCCACGATTTGCACGCCACCGAATCCCGCTTGCAACGGGAGGACTTTGGCAAATACCAGCGCGCTGGCGCCAACTGGATCGGCAGCGACCACATCCTTGAGCACCATTCCCTCCGGCCCCGCAAGCTTGCGGCGCATCGTCTCGAGATGTTCCCGGATCGCCGCGGGTTGAAGTTTTTTCTCCAGCTCAAGCGCGTCTCCCTCCGAAAACAAATTCGGCAAAGCACCGGTCAGGAAATCGACGATCCTCCCTTGCCCGCCCATTTCGATTCGATAAACGATGCGCGCATAGTTCGTGTTAGCAGACAACGCTACGAACAACTCGTCTGCGGCTTGCGCAAGTTTCTCCGGCTCATCGGCGTTTACGCTGACATCCAAGTAAACTCGATCAATCTGCCGAAACTTGCGGAGGGCGTAGCGATATTCGTCCACCCGCGCATCGTTGTGCGGCAGCATGTCCAGGATATCTTCCTCCAGATCGATGCGCGCTGAGATGAAAATGCTGGCAAGCGTAACGAGCAGCACAACGGCGAGCACCCACCAACGCCGCGCTACTAGCCAGAGATAAAGTCGCGTGTAGAGATTGGGCTTCATCGCCGCCAGAGCACCTTTGCCATGAGATAGGTAATGATTGTTCCCAACCCGGCCACAACCGTCGCCAGGACAAAGCTGCCGGCCAGCCATTCCCACACGTATTCGAGGGCTTTGGCCTGAGTCATGTCCGGCAACGCCAGCGGCAACAACTCACCGGTAAACAACCAATGCCCCAGAATAAATCCGCCCCCGATGATGAACGGCGCTAAAGGCGCGATGGAAATATTGCTGGCGACCAAAGCAATGGCCTTGTTCAGGCGCAACCAGTGCGCAACCGCGGCTGCCGCAACCATCTGAAAACCCCAGATCGGCACAATCCCGAAGAACAATCCCAAGCCCACGGCCAACGACATGTGCAACGGATCGTGCGCGTATTCGGCGAAGAACTCGCGAGTGGCGCGAACAAAACCCCATCGCTCACCACACGACCACGCCACACGCAGCGGCAACGGCACGAACCATGATTGTAACACCAGCAGGATATTCATGTTGGTGATGTGAACGAAGTCGCGCACGGTCCGAAAATGAGAGAGACCGGTTTGGCCGGCTGCGTAGCTGCATTTCACCGCAACCGGGACAATCTGGGTTGCGATCCAGGCTGCCCGCACCATGAATTCCAGTTCGTAAGCATAACGCCCCGATTTGACTCTCAACCGCTTCACCAACGAAAGCGGATAGGCCCGGAAACCACACTGTGTGTCAGAGAGTCGGACCCCGGTCTCCACGCGATACCAAAAAGTTGAGATCCGATTCGAGCGTTGCCGGTGCTTGGGACAACCCGCCGCCACGAGATCCCGCACGCCGACAAGATAGGCATCTGGTTGCGACTGGGCCGCGGCGAGAAACTTCGGCAGGTCTTCAGCAAAATGCTGCCCATCCGCGTCCATCGTAATGGCATGCGTAAAGCCGACTTCGATGGCTCGCTGAAATCCCGCTCGCAACGCCGCCGCTTTGCCCCCGTTGCGTTCCAACCGCACCAAGATGCAACCCGCCAACTCCGGCAATGGCATCGTTGAGCCGTCATCCACCACAATCACCGGACAATGCTCCAGCGCTGCGCGCGCCACGGCTCCCACCGTCGCCGAGTGGTTGTAACAGGGAATGATGACGCAAGGCTTCACCGCAAATCCACGAACGTTCTCCGCTTCCTTGCCTGCGGCGGCATTTGCAATGATTCAATTTCCTCCCGCGATGCCTCGCGAATCTGCGGCACAATTTTCGTCCGCGCTTGCATGGCTTCGCGCAATCCCGAGACGGACACCGATCCATGAACAAGAACTTCAATCGCGTCGGACAACTCACTCTCCTTGCGCACCAAAACCACGAAAGACTCCACCCCTTCGCTTTCCTCCAGCACCGCTGCGAGGGTCGACGGGAACAACGACGTTCCCTTGAACTTCAACTTCTGGTGCTTGCGCCCGACAATCGGCCCGAGTCGTGGTGAATTATTTCCGCACGCGCAAGGCCCGCGAAACAGCGCCGCGCAATCGCCCGTCCGATAGCGAATCACGGGCATAGCTTCCACCCCAAAGGTTGTCGCAACCACTTCACCAATTTCACCGTCGGCAACTGGCTTATTCTCGTCGTCGAGAATTTCGACATAAAGCTGTTCTTCGTGCAAATGCCCACCCGCGCTCGCATCACATTCGCAAAGTGAATTGGCCAATTCAGTGACGCCGTAAGTTGAATAAACCTTCGCTCCCCACGCCTCCTCGATAACACGACCAGAGACGTTTAATGCTAGCGCCCGATCGCGAATTGGCTCACCAATGCAGACGGCCTTTTTAACAGATGAATTTTCCAGATCGACACCCGATTCTCGCGCCTTCTCGGCCACCAATCTAAGAAAGGATGGCACGGCCACAATGGCGGTCGATTGCATGCGCTGGATCATTTCCAACACAAGCGTCGGCGACGCTGCGCCAGTCCGTGCCACGCCGCAACCCAGTTCCCGGAGTCCGAGCCAGTACGCCAGCCCGGCCATGAAACAACGATCCATTGCGACGGCCACCAAAACCGTGTCGTTTTCGGCCAGTCCGACACATCCAAAAGACAAACGCTCATTTTCCGCGAGTCGGTGCAAATCGGACTCAGTCAACATCCACAGGAGCGGATGACCAGTTGTGCCGCTGGTGGTAACCATCTCGACCACTCGTTGGCGAGGCACGCAAAGGAAATCGAGGTTACGATCGGATAAAATCTTCTTGTCGCAAGTCGGAATGGATTCGAGCGTCGGAATGCCCTTGATGCCACGAAACAATTCACGATAGTACGGCGAGTGCGTCGCCGCGTGTCGGAAGGCCGCGGACCATAGTTCATCGAACGAATGCCTCATCTGGTTCGTCCGGATTGTATGTAAGTCACGGCCAGATTGCCAGCCGCAGCACCGGTCGCGAAGCAACAACCCATCACCCGCGCACTGGCAATAGCCTCCACGTCGGCACTGATTGTTTTGCCGGCCATGAAGAGATTCTCAATCTTTGCCGCCCGCAAACAACGGGCGGGAATCTCGTAGTGCGTGCCGGTGGGCAGATATTTGAATCTCGCCACTCCTTCGGCGTCCCATTGCTCAATCGGCCACGCACACTTCGCGACGGCATCAGGAAATTTTCTGCCGGCCCGCACATCTTCCCCGCTCAACACATATTGCCCAACAACCATGCGTCCGGCGCGCCGCGCCGGAATAAACTCGGTCACGGGCGTTGAACAGTTCTCGAAGCCGTTCACGTTCTCGCGGAGGAATTGGATCAAGGGACCAACTTGCTCGGCTGAACCAGTGAATTTGGCAGTAAAGGTGTGAGCGTCTAAACTCGGCTGCAGACTCAATGGGGAAAAGCCGGCTCGCGCCAATGGCAACAATACCTGAGCCACCGCAGCCGCCGTTCTCAACTCACGCGTGACGTTGCAAAGTGGGAAGATGATCGCCGGCGACTGTGTCGTTTCGTCCGTTGCCAGGCACTCCGCTCCGACCGCGCGCGCTACTTCCGCCGTGCCGCTGCAATCGATCACCGCCCCGACTTCAATGCCGTTCAACTGCACGATTCGGCTTCCCTCCGTCACAGCGCCTGCGACGACCGTGTTCCGCATCAGCTGAAGCTGCTGGGTAGTTGCAATCAAGTGCGCAGTGGTTTCGCGAAACTTTTCAGGACGATACTGAAGCACCCAGACTCTTCCCATTCGCAGGGGCGGCCCTTCCGCCAGGGCGTCAGCGAATTCAACTACAAAACCGTCGTTGAGAACATCACCGGCATCATCATAGAGGCCGCAAATCGTCGTGAGCCCGCTGAAGCCGCCCGTCCCGCCCGCGACTGGTCGCTGGTCGAGCAATAATGTTTTAGCGCCAGTACGCGCCGCACTGATTGCTGCTGCAATTCCGGCAGCTCCGGCGCCAACCACCATGATGTCAGCACGAAGACTCACGGGTTAAGCAAACGTTGACGGATGCGGCTCGCGAATTCTGCGGCTTCGTTCGTAGAGAAATGGGTTTCGAGATGAAAGACAGTCACGCGCATCTGGCCGCCAAAATAATAAAAGATGGCCCCGATGCCCGGTGAAGGCGTTGTGGCGCCGACATGCGTAAAGTCTTTGATGTCAGCGCCAAGGAAACTGGTCAGCAATGGGGTGACGTTGGCCGTGTCGCCATAGAAGAAAGAGCAAATCTCCCCGCGTAATCCATGCTGCTTGAGAATATAGAGATAAAGTGGGAACGGCAGCCCGCGCGACAACTCGGTGATCGCAACTCCCGCCTCAAGGCGACGATCCCGCAATGCCTGAGCGAGCTGAGTCTTTAGCGTCGCAACTGCAAGCGCGCTGGTAGTGAGTTGCTCAGGGAGGAACTGCACCATGAGCATGGCAATCTGATTACTGAAGACAGGTTCAACCGTGCCTTTGGGCCGCAAACTCACAGGCACCGGCAGCACATAGCTTGGCGATGGTTTGTTGATACGTTGATGCAGCTGATGTAATTCCATCATCGCGACCGCAGCATGAAATTGCGCGTCACCGAGTGCGCCGCAAAGTTTCACGCCGTTAGCTTTGATGCGGGCGGTTTCTTCAATTGTGAATCGTTCGACGCAATAACGCTGCATCTTTGCGGCTTGCGGAAACCGCGCGCCCACGGTGCGCGGAGCGGCTTTGCAGAAATCGCTGAGTTGATTGACGTTTTTGCGCGCGAGTTGAGCACGCTCTTTCAAAGGCCTCTTTGGTTTTGGCGGCAAGGGCGTTGTCGCTGGTAACGCAATGTCTTCCCGCCCGACAACTGCGAGAAAATGTTCGGCGCTCGGCGCATCCATCAACGCGTGAGTCCAGGTGAACACAACATCCATTTCGTTGCCGCGTTCGAGGAGATCAAAACGGAAGAGTTCGCCGCGCTTCAGTGCCAGCGGCTCGGAGGCATTTTCGAGCGAATGATGGTGAACGCGGACGGATGGGACCAATGGAACTGGGGCGACGGGTTGCCACCGCGGGCTGAACCAACCAGCCGGACGCGAGGCGAGAATCGAATGGCGCTGCACCAACGTGCTCAGGCGTTGACGTAACGCGTCAGGTGAAATTCTCCGGTCGAGTTCGAGAATGATTTGGCAGGAATTGCCGGAGTACCCCTGCCGTCGGAGTTCGTAGTCGAACCCAAGCATGAGGTAATCACTGCCGTTGAGTGGCGAATTACCGGGCATTGAGCAATCGCGTAATAGTGACAGCCAGACTGCGCACGTCCTTCAGCGCATCGCCGGTGATTTCGCTTTCGGGAATCCAGAAGCCGTAGTCAGTTTCGATGAAGACCAGCATCCGCACCAACGACATGGAGTCGAAGCCAGACGCGACGAGGTCGGTTTCAGGTGTGACAGCAACATCTGGCGCGAACACTTCGCGTTTCAGGAAGTCCAGAAGTTTAGTTTCGATTTCTTGCGCTTGAATCATTCAGGCCACCGGAGCGGCGCGGCGGATTTTGCCTGTGACGGGCGTGCGGGGCAAGGCAGCAACCACGGTGTAACGCATCGGCACTTTGTAGGAAGCAAGCTGTTCACGACAGAATTGTCGAATCGGATCAATGGCGGCATCGGGTTGGGCCAACACCAACTCGGCTTCCACCACTTCGCCGAGATGCGGGTGCGGTCGGCCATAAACCCGGGACTCCCGCACCGAAGGGTGGCGGTTGATTACGGCTTCAATTTCCTCAGGGAAGACCTTGCGTCCAGCGAGATTAATGACGGCTGTCTTGCGTGACAGCAGAAAAAGAAAGCCTTCAGCGTCTTGTCGCGCAATATCGCCAGTGAAAAACCAGCCGTCGCGTAACACTTGATTGCGGGCAACCCAGGGGGCGACGTAGGCATCAAAAATTCCCGGACCGGACACCGCCAGTTCGCCATGGCCGTGTTCGTCAGCGTTCGCGATTTGAATCTGGATATCGCCGGCGGGTTTGCCGACCGAATTCCATCGACCGCGCGCGTCTTGAGTGTTCAGGGCAACCAACCCCAGTTCGATGACCCCCAGCGCTTGCGCGAGCGAAATGCCGAATCGTTTTTGAAATTCATCGGAAGTATCTTGTGGCAGGGCACAGGTCGTCGACACCGCGAGTCGCACTGAAGCGATTTGAGCGCCAGAGTTGTCCCGAGCCAACATCGCGTAGTGGAATGGCGCGGCGTACAGCACGGTTCCCTTCCAACGATTGATGGCTTCGAGGAATGGCTTTGCTACTACGTGCCGAGCCAACACCACGGTTGCACCCACGCTCAAATACAGAACGATTGTGATCAAAAAATGGTGGGCCATCGGCAAGCACCAGATCACCGTATCGTCCGGACCGATCCCGAATGCTTTGTTTGCCGACACGACGCGATCCCGAATGGTTTCATGCGAAAGCGCTACCCCTTTGCGGGCGCTCGTGGTTCCGGAGGTAAATCGAATAAAGGCCAGGTTCAATCCGTGACTGTCCGGCGCTGAAAGCGGAGTGAGTCGGCTAAAAAAGCAATCCGGCGCAATCATTTCGGCTTGCGCGCCTGGTTTGGGACTTAACAGCGCCTCCAGCTGAATGGCGGTGGCAATTTCTACAATTTCTCCTTCGGGGCATTCGGTCGGGATGGGAACCACCACGGCATTGATTCGCCAGAGGGCAAACGTGAGCACCACGTAGGTGACACTATTGGGGTGGCACAACCCCACTCGACAACCGGGCGATAACGAGAGCTTCGACAACTGAGCCGCGAACCTGGTGACCTGATCGAGAACCTCCCGATAGGTAATAACAGTCCCCTCCTCCACCAACGCTGGCTTGTCCGGCCACCGGTTGGCTGCGATTTCCAACAGCTCGCTCAAATTCATCTTCTCGCGGTCGATCAGTCCAGTAGCGTTGCCACTGAAAGGTCACGGAGTATGGCCATTTCCAGCGCGAAGACTCAAGCTTCTCACGCACGTCGGGCTGAGAAAGTGCACTGCTTTTGATTTCCTTTTCCTTTGAGAATCCGCTATCAAAGCATCACTCAGCGTAAGCCATGAATCGAGCAACCCGAATTCTCGTGGTGGATGATGAACCCTCCGTGTTGGAACTGTTTTCCCACATCCTTCGCGAAAGCAATTACGAAGTATGGACGGCAACCACCGGGCGCGGCGGCTTGGGTTGTGCGCGCGAACGGCGACCCGACGTTGTGCTGCTCGACGTCATGTTACCCGATGTTAGTGGCATCGAAGTGTGCCGCGCACTCAAGCAAGACGTTAATTTGCCGGACGTTTTCGTTGCGTTGTGTTCGGGCGCTGCCATCAGCAGCACGCACAAGGTGGATGGTCTCGACAGTGGTGCGGATGATTACATCGTCAAGCCGATCACCCCGGATGAATTGCGAGCACGAGTTCGCGCCCTGGTAAGGTTGCAAGAGACGACCGCCGCACTCCGAGCCAGTGAGCAGCACTTTCGTGGGTTGGTCGAGATTCTCCCCGTAGGCGTTGCCCTGCTCGATCCACAAGGCCGCGTGCAAACAGCCAATCCCCGGGTTTGCTCGATGCTGGGTTACTCAGTTGAAACGGAGTTACGCCAATACACAATCTTTGACCTGACTACCTCCGAAGATCACGAACGCATTCAGACGGGCACGGCAAACGCACGCCAGAATCAGCCCGCGCGAAGCATTGAATGCACCCTCCGCAAGAAAGACGGCGCGGTGATGCCAGCCGAACTGAGTATCGCCGCGACGGGCAATGGCGATGACAAGCCGGCAGGATTTGTCGTAGTCGCACGCGACATCACCGAGCGCAATGAGGCAGAAGCCCGCCGGGCGGCCTTTTCGCGGTTAGGCAAACAGCTCAGCGCTGCGAGCACTTCAAAGGAAGCGGCTCAAATCATTGTCGACATTGCTGATGAGTTGATTGGGTGGGATTGTTGCCACGTGCGACTGTTCTCACCCGAACAGGATCGCATGTTGCCGATCCTTGCCTACGACGAGGTGAACGGAAATCGGCTCGAGATTCCGTCCGAAAGCTTCGATCGCGATCCCACACCGATGACCCAATACGTGATGGAGCACGGACCACAATTAATTGATGACAACACTCCCGCTGAATTGCTCGCGGAGCTGACTCCCTTCGGTGACACCGGGAGACATTCCGCCTCGAGGTTGTTCGCCCCCATGCGCAAGGGAACGACCCGACTGGGCATGGTTTCAATTCAAAGCTACCGGGCGGGAGCCTATACGAGTGATGATCTAGAGCTGCTGCAAGCGTTGGCCGATCACTGCGGTGGAGCGCTGGAACGGATTGGATTCGTCGAATCACTGCGCGAGAGTGAAGAACGCTTCCGTAGTTTGTTTGAATCGGCGCCGATTGGTTTGGCCCTGCACGATGCCAAAGGCCATTACGTCAGTACGAATCGGGCTTATCAAGAAATGCTCGGCTACTCCAGCGAGCAACTGCGCAAGTTCGGCGTGAAAGGCATTACGCTGCCGGAAGACATCACCGAGGGCCAACGGCTATTTAAAGATCTGCGGGAAGGTCGATGCAATTACTACCGGAGAGAAAAGCGCTACATCAACAGTGAAGGGAATGTTGTTTGGGCTGACTCCTCCGCGTCGGCGGTTAGGGATGCCTACGGGGAATTGCGTTTTATCGTTTCAATGGTGGACGACATCACCGAACGCAAGCGGGCTGAAGCCGAGATTCGTCACCTGAACGAAACCTTGGAACAGCGTGTGCGCGAGCGAACTCTCGAATTGGAGGCTGCGAACGTAGCGTTGCGCGAAAGCGAACAGCAACTCCGCCTGACCCTGGAAGCTTCGAGTGCCGGTGCGTGGTCATGGGATGCGGTTGCCAATCGGTCAAGCTGGGATGGTCGCTATCACGAACTCTATGGGTTCGGACCGAACGACCCGGTTTCTTTCGAAACCTGGATTTCCTCCGTCCATCCTGAAGATCGCAAGCGGTTGATGACACAAATCCAAGCATTGATGCAGCCCGGCGCTGACGATGTTTGGAACGAAGAGTTCCGCGCCGTACACCCCGAGAAAGGCGAACGTTGGATGGCGGGCTTGGGGCGAGTCATACGCGACGCCAGCGGAAAAGTGCTGCGGATGACCGGCATCAATCTCGACGTCACGACGCGGAAGCGAGCGGAAGAGTCGGTCCGTCAGATGAACGAGGTGCTGGAACAACGCGTGCGCGAACGGACGGCGCTCCTCGAGACTACGAATGAAGCGCTGCGCGAAAGCGAATTACGTTTCAGGCAACTCGCTGAAAACATCTACGAGGTCTTTTGGATGACCGACCCTAGCAAAGAGCAGATGCTGTACGTCAGTCCCGCTTACGCGCAAATTTGGGGTCGCAGTTGTGAAAACCTCCTTGCTTCGCCCCAAAGCTGGCTTGAAGCCGTCCATCCCGATGATCGTCCGCGTGTCAGGCTCGCGGCGATCACCAAACAAGTCACCGGCGAGTACGACGAAGAATATCGAATCATCAGGCCGGATGGCTCGCTCCGCTGGATTCACGACCGCGCATATCCCGTGCGTGATGACCAGGGGACGGTTTGTCGCGTGGTCGGCGTGGCTGAGGACATCACCCGCCGCAAGCAAATGGAAGAGGACTTGCGGGACAGCGAGGTGCGCAAAGGCGCCATCATGGAATCCGCGCTCGATGCGATTATCACGTTGGATCAAGCCGGACGCATTATCGAGTTCAACGCGGCTGCAGAGCGAATGTTTGGTTACAACCGCGCTCGTTTGCTAAATCGCGATTTCGTCCAGGTGATTGTCGCCCCCTCCTTGCGTGAGTGGTTTGGTCACGGATTAGTGAACCGGTTCACTGGCGAGGAAGGCCCCGTTTTGGAGAGTCATGTCGAAATGAATGCGATTCGCTCCGGCAACGCCGCATTCCCCGTTGAGTTCTCCATTACGCGCGTCGCGGTCGGCGGCCCTCCCTTATTTACCGCATTCATCCGCGACTTGACCGCGCGGAAACGTCGCGAGGCTGAACTTGCGCGATTGGCTCATGCGGTGGAAAGCACCTCCGAACTCATCGGCATTACCAACCTCGAGCACCAATTTATATTCACCAATCGCAGTTTTCAGGAGGCCTTTGGCTACACAGCCGCGCAGCTCCTCGGAAAGACCTATGATTTGGTTTTGGCGGAAGATAGTCCCAAATCTCGGTCGGCTGAGATATTGAGCCCGAAGCTAAAGGGTGGTTGGAGCGGCGAAATCATGCAACGTCGGAAAGACGGAACCGAGTTCCCCGTTGCCTTGAGCACTTCGTTGATCACCGATCAGAGCGGCAGCGTGCTCGGATTGATGGCCGTGGCCAGAGATATTTCCGAAAACCGGCGAGCCGAAGAACAAATTCGACTGTTGGCGGACGCAGTGCAAAGCACACGAGAACTTGTTTCCGTCACCGATCAGCACAATCGTTTCACATTCATCAACCAGGCCTTCCGGGATGTCTACGGCTACAGAGATGAGGAAATCCTTGGCCAAACACCGGCAATCATTCAGTCGCCAGCCAATCCCCCCGGGCTCCTGGACGAGATTTACCGCCAAACCTTAGTCGGCGGGTGGCGCGGAGAGGTCATCAACCGCCGGAAAGACGGAACTGAGTTTCCAATTTCTCTCGGCACCTCCGTGATCAAAACCGCCACCGGTAAGACCGTGGGCCTCATCGGCGTGGCGCGAGACATTTCTGAACGGAAGCGCGCCGAAAAACAAAACACTGCATTCTCCCTGCTCGGTTATCGCCTGAGCGGAGCCAACTCCGTCGAGCAAGCCGCAGAGATCATTGTGGGGGTCGCTTTCGTCCTTTTTGGCTGGGATGCCTGCTACGTCCACTTGTTGTCGTCAGACAGAAAACTGACCATCCCGATTCTAACTATGGACACCGTGAACGGGCAGCGGCAACCGGTTAAGCCCCCCCGTGCCATCCTGGAGCCGAGCCCCCTGATGCAGCGAGTGCTCAAAGAAGGCTCGTGTTTGGTGAATCGAACGAAAGATTTGCACTCAAAAATCGAGTTCGTAAGGTTTGGCGATACCCAACGGCCGTCTGCCTCCATGATGTACGTGCCCATCCACTCAAGCCGGCAAGTCATCGGAGTATTGTCTATTCAGAGCTACACCCCTCACGCCTATTCAGAACGGGATCTTCAGTTGTTGCAAATTCTCGCTGACCATTGCGGCGATGCTTTGCGCCGGATTGAGGTGACGGAAGCCCTGCGTGTCGCCGAAGCGAAATATCGCGGAATCTTTGAACATGCGACCGAAGGCATCTTTCAAAAAACTCCCGATGGTCGATATCTAAGCCTCAATCCGGCCCAAGCCCGCATGTTGGGTTACGACACACCTGCCGAATTGATGGCGAAGGTCACCGATGTTGAGCGACAGACTTATGTCCAACCGCAAAAGCGACGGGAGTTCAAAGACCTTCTTGAAAAAGAAGGTTCCGTGCGTGGCTTTGAAGTAGAACGATACCGCAAAGACGGGCGAAAGATCTGGATGAGCATTAGTGGCCATGTGGTACGCGACTCCAATGGAGCGGCTCTTTATTACGAATGCACCAGCCAGGACATCACGCAACGCAAACTCGCGGAAGAAGAATTGCGGCAAATGTCCCGGCACATCATTGAGGCGCAGGAGGCCGAGCGACAACGCGTCGCCCGTGAACTACACGACGGCGTGAATCAAATTCTTGCCTCCGCCAAGATGCGATTGCACAAAGTCGATGAACGTCACACCGAGCTCAGCCCGGCGACACGTGAAATCCTAAGCCGTTGCGAAAACCTGATTGTTCAGGCATTGGAAGAAAACCGACGCATTGCTCATAATCTACGCCCCACCGACCTTGACCATCTTGGACTCGCCGAAACCTGTCGCAATCTGTGTCGAGAAATCGAGTCTCGCGCAAACCTCGTCATCAAATGTCGAATTGGCCGAACGATCGAGCGACTTCCCGCACAGGTGGAGTTGAATTTGTTTCGGATCGTGCAGGAAGCGATGAATAACATTGAGAAGCACGCTCGAGCAACAGCTGTGGATCTACTATTGGTGGCCCGACCGGGATCTATCGTGCTCACCATTCGCGACGACGGACGCGGCTTTGATACCGCTCGGTTGAACTCACCGAGGAAAGGCCGTCGCGGAAATGGCTTGGCGAACATGCGAGAACGCGCGGCGGCGGTGAACGGAACTTGTGAATTGACGTCGAAGCCCAAACACGGAACGACCATTACAGTAACCGTGCCTCGGCAGAAAGTCGCAGAGCCGAACCAAAAAACGTTGGGGAAATAAAAAAGTGCAGCCAAAGAACGCTGCACCTTCTCTCTCCGATGACGCGGATAGAATTTGCTCAGGCTTGTTTGCGATTTCGCAGATAACGAACTCCATGGACTCCGAAAGGTAAGGCGAGCAATGCACCAGCAAACCAAGTAGAAGGCTCGGGAACCGCTGCGGTTGCCAAATCTGCGTTAAACTGGATGTTGTCAAAACGATTATTTCCAGACGTGCCGGTAGCCCCACTAACCGTGAGCATGATGTAAACCGAACTATCACCGTTCAACGCAGTGATCGATGAGAAATCTACAGACTTAGTTACGAATCCTGACACCGTCACGGCAGTGTTATTGCCGCTTAACGTTGTGTAAGTGGCACCATCGGTACTGTACGCCCACTGATGAGTATTAAAGCCGGTAGAAGTTCCTTGTGTTGCGAAAGACAGGACGAGGTTTTGATAAAGTGACATATCTAACGTAAAAACCGCGGACTTACCGTTCGCACTGTTGTTTGCCAACGCCAACGCAGCAGTACTTCCAGCGTCTCCACCAGCGAATGCGTTAACCGTTGTCCCACCGAACATCGTCCTTTGAGGATTAGACGCCGTAGACGCGAATGCGGAAACGTCAAGGGTACCTGAGCCCACCGTAGCCGAAAATGTACTCGGCGTACTCGGCGCGGCCGTTAAAGTAGGAAAATCCCATGCCGCAACCAACGCAGCATCCGCAGACCACACTCCTGCAAAAACTGAAACCGCCACCGTGAGAACACTTTTTGTCATAGTCAATTTCATATTCGGTTCATTCCTTCAATTGAGTTCTGCCCTAGATACCCCTCGCCTACGTCTTATCATTAAGAGGTGGCCATGCCTATCCCTCCATGGGACACAAATACTCACAATTCGGACATCCATTCACCAGTGAGGCTCTCAATTCGGCTTCGCCAACTGCGGACTCGAGATCAACCATAAAAGTGTCGCCACCAAAGCGAGCACGATGAAAACTCCAATCGTCAGCATCACGATACTCCCACGGCCCGTTGCAGATTCGGGATGACGTTTGTTATTTTTGCTTCGGCTCGACACAGAACAGCAATTGAACTGCAAACGGTTAAACGAATTGATTGAACTCCTATCGAATCAAGCCGCGCAACTGGGCAAAGTGCGATCGGGCGTGGTTCGGCTTCGTGCGAAGTATCTACCCGAAGCACCGCTGAATCTATCCACTCAGGGGACAAGAGTTGTCAGTATTGAGCCATCTGAAAACAAAAGAAGGAAACGCTGCTAAAAATAATTTACAGACCAAAGTTCCGTTAAATCTCGGGTGAGCTTATTTGTCCGCGCCCACCCAGCCCGCCGCGTATCGGGCGAGCGCTCCATCATTCTTTAGTTTCAGCTTTTTACGAATCCGGGTGCGATGGCTTGCCACAGCTTCAGCGCCAAGGCGGAGTTGTTTCGAGACCTGCTGTTGACTTTTCCCTCGACCCAGTAATTCCAAAATTTCCAGCTCGGTGTCAGTCAATTGGTCCAAGAGACGTTCCGTGCCATTTGCTTTCGACTTCGTGTTTTCGCCGTTGGCGCGGGACTCCATGACCTCTTCGCTCACGTAGATGTGACCCCCCAACACATCGCGAATCGCGTGAACAATTTCTTCCGGGTCTTCCTGCTTCATGATGTAGCCATCACCGCCGGCGCGTAATACACGATCGGCATAGAGCGCTTCATCATGCATGGAGACGATCAACAATTTTACCTTGCTCGCCATCGCTCGGAGCTTACGAACCAGATCCAGCCCGCTTTTACCGGGAAGACTGATGTCTACGAGCGCAAGCTCCGGTTGTTGTCGCACGATCCCGGCAAGTGCGTCGTCGTAATCGCCGGCTTCGCCGCAAACTTTGAGGTCCGCCTCACGATTCACCACCTGCCGCAGACCCTCGCGAAAAACCGGATGATCTTCCACGATGAAAATATTGCGCGGCTGCTTGACGAGTTTCAGTCCAAAACTTTTTGCCATGTTGCCTGCCTTAGAAGTCAATGTGGTGCGCGGTCACGATAGGAAAAACTGCGCCCGATGCAACAGGTATCGCTCACTTGCCTCGGTCTTCCTTTTCGTGTCGCCTTTGATGGACGGTGCACTGCCCTGAACATGCGCTTCCTTACGGCAAAGCGCAAGTTTCCGGCAAGAAACGCACGCGCTTTACGGTCAGGGTGATACGCATGGAAGTCCCAAAAGTGACTAAGAATGTCCCGCCCGCGCGAGGGCTCTCCAACTTCCGATTGACACCCGCTCCCTCGTTCTCAAACTCTAAGCCGTGTCAGAACTCCAATGGTTGGTTGCTCACACCAAACCTCGTCGCGAAAAGAAACTGGTTGAGTATTGCCAGCGGCAGGGCTTCTCCGCCACGTTGCCGTGTTACAATTCAGCCCATAAGTATCGCGGCAAGACCGTGGTCTTTCGAAAACCGCTTTTCCCCAGTTATGTCTTTCTTCAGCTACAGTCAGAACAAAAGGGAGCTGTTCGGCAGAGCGATCACGTTGCCAACTTACTTGAAGTTTTTGACCAGGAGACCTTTCGCCAACAGCTTGACGGAATTCTTGTCGCACTGGACACCGACCTGGAAGTCCGCCTCGCCCCAGTGATCGGCGAAGGCATGCGCGTGCGCATCAAAGGTGGCCCCCTTCAAGGGCTGGAAGGCTGGGTAGAAAAGCGTTACGGAATGACCACCGTCCTGTTGCGACTCGACTTCATCAATCAAGCCGCAGCCGTCAAGATCGATGCTGACCTGCTCGTCCCAAGTTGAACGTGGAAGCATTCTCATGACAACTCAGGGCTCACATCTCCGCAAAAGGTTCCTGATCGGTGCTGCCCTTGGCGTTTCAATGATTTTACCGGTTTGCGCCAACGATTGGCCTCGCTTCCTGGGCCCAAGCGGGAACAGTAGCTCGAGCGAGACCAACCTGCTCGACCGCTGGTCTACCAACGGCCCTTCTATTCTTTGGGAAAAGTCCATCGGTTCGGGCTACAGCGCACCATCGGTGCTTGGCGGCCTCCTCGTGTTGCACCATCGCATAGGGGATGAAGAAATCGTGGAGGCCATGGACGCGACATCCAGCAAAACCACGTGGCGTTACGCGTATCCAAGTCGCTTCGTCGATCCGTTTGGCTACAACAACGGTCCGCGTTGCACGCCCTGGCTTACCAGCAATCGTTGTTACACCTTTGGAGCCGAGGGAAAATTACTCTGTCTTGATCTCACGGATGGGCGAATTGTGTGGCAGCGAGATACCGCAAAAGATTGGAACGTTCCCGAAGCCTTTTTCGGCGTCGGCAGTACACCACTGTTGGAAGACGACAAATTAATTGTGATGGTCGGTGGGAAACCAGATGCCGGAGTGGTTGCGATGGATGCGGCAACCGGTAAAACAATCTGGCAAAGTGTAGGCCGGACAACCTGGGATGGTGTCGTTCCCATTGGCTGGCGCACGACCAAGCCTTACGAGTGGACGGGCTCCGAAATGCTCGCGGGTTATGCCTCCCCAGTGGCCGCAACCATTCACGGTCAACGTCAGCTCTTCTGTTTGATGCGCCAGGGGCTGGTTTCCCTGAACCCGACGAATGGTGAAATGAATTTCAAACGTTGGTTCCAAAGTCCCGTCAATGAATCGGTCAATGCGATGACACCCATCGTGACCGACGACCTGGTACTGCTGTCCAGCGCATATTACCGGCTTGGCTCCGTGGTGTTGCGAGTGAATCCCGATGGACGATCATTTACCGAAGCATGGCGCAATCCCCAAAACCCCTACGAACGCGACACCATTACGGGCGATTACCCCTCCCCCGTGCTAGAGGTTCATTTTAGCGCACCTGTATTGCACAAGGGATTTCTTTATGCGTTCAGCGGACGCAATGAACCCGATGCTTCCTTCCGTTGTGTGGAATTAAAAACGGGCAAGCTGAAATGGAATCGCGACGAAGGTTGGCGAGCGCACAGCACGCCGCAACCGACCAAGTTTGGCCGTGGCTCATTGATTCTGGCAGATAACAAACTCATCGTGCTGGGTGAAGGTGGGCGGTTGGGTCTGTTCTATCCGAATCCGGAACGCGTCGAAGAACTTTGCGCGTGGCAAGTGCCGTCGTTGCGTTATCCGTGTTGGGCAGCGCCGGTTCTCTCGGCGAAGAAGCTTTTTCTTCGAAGCGAAGATCGATTGGTGTGTGTGGACCTGAGCCGACGAAACCAATAAGCAACACAGCAGCCCACCTTGGTCAGTTAGTCGGTGTGAAAAGCTCGATGTAATGTCCGTCGGGATCACACAAGAAGATTTGCCACGCACCATCAGGCCGTTGTTTCCGGGGTTGGAAGTTTGCTTTTTGTTGTTGAAGGTGGTCCTCCCAGGCTTTGAGATCGTCCACCCGCAAAGCAAAGTGATTCCCACGAGGACCAGCAACTACGACTTCCCCGCGCCCACCGATGAGGTGCAACTCCTGATTCGCTCCCAAACCAAACCATGCGCCCGGGAAGTCAAACGCCGGACGCGGCAGAGCCGGCAACTGCAACACCCGGCTGTAAAACGCGCAACTTCGCTCCACGTCCGCGACTACAATCGCCACGTGATTGAGTTCAATGATTTTCATCGTGACCGCGCAAAGTCGCCGTTCAGCCGCTGATTGTCACGACTGAACGATCGCTTTGAATTGCTGTGCCGACTATGGCTTCTGAACTTGCAGTCGGTAGAAGGTCGCAGCGGAAGAAGTGCTCAGAGCATTTGTGTAATAAGTAATCGTGGAAGGCAGATTGATCGCGCTGGGGATCGGCGAAAACCCGTTCGCCGCGTTTCCACTCGACCAAACGGAATAAACTCGACCGGTCACTGAATTCCAATGGAGCACCACCTGGCTTCCATTGGCGGCAGCCACCGACAAGCGAAGTTGGCTGGTCGGATCGTTGGGATTCAAGCCCGCAATGTAACTTTGCCAAAGCGGCATGCCGTTAGCCCCGATGCTGCTCACTACCGTCTCCAAGTTCTGCGTAAACCCATTCGTGGCCAGCCACCACAAAGGAGTCGGATGATTGGTAGTAAAGATTTCCGTGAACACCGCTTGTAATGTCTTGTTGGAATTCATCAGCACCGTGACTGGATTGTTCGTACCGGAAGCTCCACCGGTCCAATTGCTGAAACGAAAATAGTTCGACGGCGTTGCGGTGACTTGAACCGACGCGCCGGAAAGGTAAGAGCCATTCGCCGGATTCACGCGTCCCCACGTGGGCTGATTTAAGGTGACAGTCAATGTGACGTTCGTGCCAGGCGTGGTGGGCAATGCACTTCCGGTGATCTCGATGTCATCAATATTCCAACCGATATCGTTTTGAGAACTGCCAGAGCCCATTGACCATCGTAACTGCACTGACGCACTGCCATCAGCCCAAGCGGGCAACGAGTACTGCATAAGTTGCCACGCACTGTCAGTCACATTTCCACTCGCAGACCAAAGAGTCGTCCATGCCGCACCGTTGGTCGAAATCTGAACGGTGGCGGTATCCCCATTGCGCACGCGTAGCCACCGCTGGAAGCGTAGAGTGAGTGAGCCCGCCCCTGAGCAGTTAATCGTTGGTGACGCCGCATACACTGTGGCGAGGTTATTCGGATAGTTGCCACTCAAATTGTAACCCAAAACGTTGTTACCGCTGAATCCACTGTTCGGTCCGTTTGCACCATCCTGCGGGATGCCATATTGCCACTGCGATTCCATCGTCCAACCAGGATTCGCATTGAAGTATTCCGCGTACACCAGCATCGGCACGCTGACGTTGAATTGCCCCAATTGGCCCCCCGCCACCCACGCACCTTCGGTGTCGCTGACTTGATTCGTCTGTAACCAAACTGTGTACACTCCGTTGTTTGTTGTCGTCCAACTGCCACCCGTCGGCGGCGTCACGGAATAAGTCGCCACGCGGGGAGTGCCATCGCCAGGCGTATTAACCGACACCAACTGCGCCGCGCGATTGTATCCGCTTGGCCCGGTGACCCGAACGTCGTTGCCATCGATCGAGGAAATATCCACTGCCATATTGTCGGTGTAAGTGACCGTGAATTGTTTTGCGCCGGTACCGGGCTGCGTGATGTCGGTCACCTGCAAGTCTGCTTGCGGTGGTGCTACGAAACCTGAAGGCTGCAGGTAACCGCTAATAAAATACTGACCGAGGCTGCCGTAAGCGGTGTAACCACTCGGCGTAGAGCTCAGCGGATCACCCACTCCTGTATTCCGAACATACAGAAAGTATTGTCCTTCAGCTAAAGTCGTCTGGATTGTCGCGTAGGTGGCACTGGCGGGGTTGTTCGTCAGCAACAACGTGCCGGCTCCATCGTACAATTCGAGCAATACGTCGAGGTTTCCGCCACGCGTTCCGGCAGACATTATCCACGGTTTGACGCTCAAGCTGACCTGACCATTACCAGTAACAAACGAAAACACATCTACATCTGAACCCGGCGCAAGCACACCTTTGTTTGCGGCATTTGTATTGGCGGGATCAGACTCTGGTGTTGTCGAAACCACATTCGTGCCACCCGTGAGGATTAGCGGTGATGCGGACGCACGCGTATTGCCGTAATCATCGGGGCGATAGGTCAGCTTGCCAGCGATAAGCGCCAAATCATCCTGCGGGTTGTTTGCCAAATAATATTCTCCCTTCGACCATTGGCTGACGTTTTGGTTATAGCCAGTGCCCATTAGCGGCCCCCAGGAAATATCTCCACTACCATGACCGCCATAGTACGATGTGCTGCCGGTCGCGTCATGACTCAGTCCCATGTTATGACCAATTTCATGAGAAACCGCCTCGGCAATGAAGGATTCCTCATTGGCGAGATTGTTGTAATAAATCCAACCCGGACGATAGGTCGCGTAACCGCTGCTGCCAAACACATCGATATACGCCACACCGCCTGCACCTGAGGAGGGATTCCCGGCACCATCGGCATCGGTGTTCCGCGTGATCAACGCATGCGCGGTTCGCGTTGTAAAGGTGGCTGGCCGTTCTGTGGTCACATCGATATCAAAAGGCGCGTAATCCTCCGCCACACGCTGCCACACGCGCTTGATGACCACTTGCTCCGTGTCGCTGAAGGTAGAGAAGTCCGCGTCGGTGCTGAATGCCACCGCAGGAATCGAGGTTTTCGATCCGTTCCAAGCAGTACCCGTTACTGTTTCGCCGGTAAAATTCAGGTAAAGAACATTCGGGGACCCGGGGCGGCTGTGAAAAACCAAACTCGGGGGAAAAGGACTCACTGGCAGTGCGGCCTCCGCGGTCACTGGTCCGGTTTCCGCCGTAGTCGGTCCTAATGTAAACTCATCTGCATAGAAAACGCCGCCATCGTTATCAACGTGCAACGATTCCAGATCCGTTTCCGTAAAATGAAAACGCTGCAACCATTCCAGGGCGCGCACCTTTGCGCGGGCAGGCAGGCGATCCAATTGCGAGCGGAATCGGCCTGAGGGAACATCTTCAACACTCCGCAAGCTGCCCGGTGGGAATTGCCGCGCTTGGCTCGCCGCAGATTGCGCGCGAGCTCCTAAATTGGTGACAATAAGGCAGAGAAAGCACAGCCCGGCTGTAAAGACCGAGCGGACAGAAAAAGAACTCATACACACAACTCCTTGAACCGCGTCTTGAACCACTGCACGACAACAGGACACATTTGTCTATCGTCGATAATTTTGGCCGCAACCCTTGGCATTACGACCCGCGGGCAACGATGGAAAGCGTGAAACGTTCCAAGTTAAGACCCCAGACACCCGAACTCAGCATGGAGGCTAGCAACCAGTGCGAATTACGCCAGCGCCAAGTTCAACCACACTTTTTCGTGGGCGAGCCTCTAAAATTCCTTTGCAAAGTGGCTTGCCGTTCAAAGCAAGCTTAGCCGATAATTACTCTCTCCGGTCCAAGGAAAGGCACGGAGAACCAAACAAGATTCAAAGCAGGGAAACTGGATGATTCGTCGGCTCTGGTTACAAAGGTTTGCCGTTTCAAAAGTTGTTCTTGGCAGCATGCTGCTGGCCGGTTGGCTCGGCAGTGGATGCTCCATTACCGGCTACGTCAAAAACAAAGCGGCGGATGTTGTGGCCCAAAGCGGCACCACCTTCTCCAGCGACGATGACCCCGAGCTCGTCAAATCCGCAGCGCCCTTCAGCCTGAAATTGATGGAGAGTTTGCTGGCAGAGAATCCCAAGCACACCGGTCTGCTCACCGCCACCGCCAGTGGATTCACCCAATATTCTTACGCCTTTGTTCAAGCCGAAGCTGACGAAGTCGAACCTAAGGATTTTGCCGCCGCCGAAAAGCTGCGCCAGCGCGCCCGCAAACTCTATCTCCGCGCGCAACGCTACGGCCTGCGCGGATTGGAAATAAATCATCCGGGTTTCACAACCAACGTTCTCTCCAACCCCAAAGCCGCCGTGAAAGTCGCCACCAAAGCCGATGTTCCCCTGCTCTATTGGACCGCCGCTTCATGGGCTTCAGCCATTTCTCTTTCCAAGGACAATCCGGATCTCATCGCTCAGATTCCATCGATGGAAGCGCTGATCTATCGCGCACTTGAGTTGGATGAAAGCTATGGCGAGGGTGCCATTCACGGTTTCCTCATTACCTATGAAATGGGACGTCCCGGTGTTGGCGGCGACCCAGTTGTCCGCGCACGTCAGCATTTTGAACGAGCGGTTGCGCTTTCGCAAACCAACAGCGCTGCGCCGTTTGTCACGCTCGCTGAGGCCGTCACCATTCAAAAGCAGGATGTGAAAGAATTTGAGTCCCTCCTGAACCAGGCTCTCGCCATCAACCCGGATGCCGTACCTGAGAATCGATTGCTGAACTCAGTCATGCAAGACCGGGCTCGTTGGCTTCTATCCCGTAAATCCGAATTATTCTTAATCGAGGAAAAATGAACACGCTCATGAAAATTGGACCGACGGTAATTACAGCGATTCTGTTGCTGACACTTAACCAAGTGTCGGCCGAAACAGTGAAGGTGCGTCTGGGCACACTCGCTCCCAAAGGTTCGTCCTACACCAAACATCTCCAAGTGATGGGCGACAAATGGAAACAAGCCCCGGGCGGCGGCGCGCAACTGACCCTTTATCCCGACGGCACGATGGGCAGCGAGGCCGACATGGTGCGCCGCATGCGCCTGGGACAATTGCAAGCTGCGTTGGTTACAACCACGGGCATCACAGAAATTGAACCTGGCGCGGCCGGTCTTCAAATGCTTCCCAAGGCTTTCCGCTCGTTGGAAGAGGTGGACTACATCGGAGAGAAATTGCAGCCGATGTTGGAAAAGCGACTGGAAGCAAAAGGCTTTGTCGTTCTATTTTGGTCGGACACCGGTTTCGTCCGCTTCTTCTCAAAGCAACCGATGATCACCCCGGCCGATTTCCGAAAGACCAAACTCTTCGTTTCCGCCAATCGCGCTGAAGAACTCAAAATCTATCGATTGGCCGGATGCAATCCCGTACCCGTCGAAGTGGCAGACATCTTGCCGGGCTTGCAAACCGGTTTGATTGATTGCGTGAGCATGCCGCCGACCATCGCACTGGCAATTCAGTTAGACTCGGCTGCACCAAATATGCTGGAGATGAATTGGGTGCCGCTCGTCGGCGCCGCCATCATCAACAAGAAAACGTGGGATGCCATGTCCCCCGAAACTCGAGACGTGGTAAAGAAATCTGCCTTGGAAGCCGGCAAACTCATCAAGGCCGATGGCCGCCGGGAGAATACGGAATCGATTGAAGCGCTCCGCAAACGCGGCGCAAAGATTAATCCGCTGCCCAAGGAAACCGAGGCCGAATGGGATAAGCTAGTCCAAGAGACGTGGCCCAAAATTCGTGGTTCGGTTGTTCCAGATGACATCTACGATCAAGTCATGAGCGACCTGAAAGACTTTCGCGCCAAGCAGGGGGCCGCGAAGTGACGAGCGAAATCCCCTCGTCCAATCCGCCTCCCAAACCGGGGGGACGTCTTCGCTGGCTGTGGGAAGCGGAGAATCTCGTTGTCGCCTTGGCGTTGGCGGCGCTAGTCCTGTTGCCCATCATTGAAATAGTTGGACGCAAGCTTTTCAAAGAGGGGGTTCCGGGCGGCGCGGCGCTTCAGCAGCATCTGGTATTAATCATCGGCCTGTTGGGCGGCATGTTTGCCGCGCGCGACCGACGTCTGCTTTCGCTTTCTACGCTCACCAATTTTCTCAAGGGCCGCTGGCAAATTTTCGCCCGGGCCTTCAGCAGCGCTTTTGCCGCCGGCATCACCATTTTCCTGTGTCTTGCGGCGTGGCAATTGGTTCAAGCCGAAAAAGAAGGCGGCAAGATGCTGATCCCTGGAGTTCCGTTGTGGACCGTCCAGATGATCATGCCGCTTGGCTTTGTCGTTATCGCACTGCGCCTCCTTTGGCATGCGGCAGAAACCTGGCGCGGACGTCTGGTCGCGCTGGCGATTGTCGGCGCGATGGTCTGGATTGGATTTCACCCGCCGTTATCACCAGCCAAACTCGTCGTGCCTGGATTGGTCGCGTTGTTGGTCGCGGTCGTACTGGGTGCGCCGATCTTTGTGATGCTCGGCGGGGCAGCATTGATTTTGTTTTGGGGCGAAGATATTCCCATCGCTTCAATTTCGCTCACGCACTATTCGATGGTCACCAATCCTACGCTGGCGACCGTTCCGCTATTTACACTGGCAGGTTATTTTCTTGCTGAAGGCGGTGCTTCCAAGCGTTTGATCCGAGTGTTCCAGGCTCTCTTGGGACAATTTCGCGGCGGACCGGCGATTGTTACGGTGCTGGCGTGCGCGTTCTTTACCTCGTTCACCGGCGCATCGGGCGTCACCATTCTCGCTTTGGGCGGATTGCTCATGCCCGTGCTGATGGGTGCCGGTTACTCGGAGAAGTCCACGATCGGCTTGCTCACCGGATCGGGCGGACTCGGCCTGCTCTTCCCGCCTTCGTTGCCGTTAATTCTCTTTGCCATCGTCGCCAGCACCAATTCTTCCGGATCGGGTGTGACGATCGAAAAGATGTTTCTTGGTGGCCTCGGACCCGGTGTGTTGTTGGTTGCCATGGCCATCTGGTTGGGCTTGCGACTTGGGCCAAAAGACACCAGCGAGCGTCCGGCATTTGACGGCAAGGAAGCCTGGCGCGCAATTTTGGAAGCGAAATGGGAATTGCTGTTGCCGGTCGTTGCGCTTGTAGCGCTGTTCGGCGGCTTTGCAACTCCGGTCGAAGCGGCTGCCGTCACTGCGCTTTACGCCTTCATCGTCGAGACGTTCGTTTATCGAGACTTCAAGGGTCCAAAAGAAATTGCCCGCACCATGGCCGAGTGCGGCTTGCTCGTGGGCGGGGTGCTTCTGATTTTGGGCGTGGCGCTTGGGTTCACCAATTATCTGATCGACGCTCAAATTCCCAGTCGTGCGGTGGATTGGGTCACGAGCCACGTTCACTCCAAATACACTTTTCTACTCGCACTCAATGTCTTCCTCCTGATTGTGGGTTGTGTGATGGACATGTTCTCCGCGATTGTCGTAGTCGTCCCGATTATCATCCCGCTCGGACTGGCGTTTGGCGTTGACCCCATTCACCTGGGCATCATTTTCCTCGCGAACATGGAGCTCGGCTTATTGACGCCGACCGCAGGCATCAACATTTTCCTGTCCTCCTACCGGTTCAACAAGCCGGTGCTGCAGGTCTCCCGGGCAGTCGTCCCAATGCAGATTCTGTTGGTCATCGGTTTATTGTTAATTACTTACATCCCAGCCCTGACGACGTTTCTCCCACGCTGGCTGGGAAAATGAGTCGTCGTTCAGGTAAATAGCTAATTTTGAAACAAAAACGCCGGGCGCGGTGTCTATCCAGTGCGGCCCGCAATCAGACGTATTTTGTACATGCGGATTCCTGCCGTTTGGTGTCAAATCGGTAGTTACGAACCTATGAATCTGCAACGCATCGCCTGTCTCGGGGCGGTAGTAGTCGCCACGCTCTGCCTCATGGGCTGCAACAAAGCTCAGGCCGACAAAAAGGACGATAAGAAGGAAGCCAAGGACGATGCGTTACCCGTCGAAGTCACCACCCTCGCTCGCGGCGGCATCGAGGCAACGATCCGAAATTCCACTCACCTAGAGGCGGAAGAAGAGGTTAAGGTTTACGCTCGCACCGCCAATCGCGTGACGGAACTGCTGGTGGAAGAAGGCGATGTCGTGAAGAAAGACCAGATTCTTCTCCGCCTCGATAAGGATATTCAAACGACCGCTTACACCAAAGCCGAAGCCAGCCTGGCCAAGGGACGCGAAGAGTTTGAGCGCGAGAAAGCTTTGTTCGAGCAAAAACTTGTAAGCGAGCAATCGTTCAACAATTCCAAGCATGAGCTGCGGCAACTGGAGCTTGCCGTTGAAGACGCCAAGCGGGGTTTGGAATACACCGAAGTGCGCGCCCCAATCGCCGGAACGATCAGTCAGCGGCTCGTCAAATACGGTGACCTCGTGAATCTCAACCAGCATCTGTTCGACATTGTGGACTTCAATTCGATGGTCGCCCGCATCTATGTCCCAGAGAAAAACCTGCCGGACATCAAATTGGATCAACCAGCGCGGGTGACAGCGACCCCTTTTGCCGGCAGAGAATTCAAGGGTTTCGTTAAGCGTATCGCGCCGATCGTTGAATCCAGAACGGGCACTGTGAAGATCACCATCGGCTTGCGCGAGATCGGGCAATTGCGACCCGGCATGTATGTGGACGTCGAACTCATCACCGCCAAGCGCGCCGACGCCTTGCTCATCACCAAACGCGCCCTGCTCTACGACGGCGAACTCAGTTACGTCTTTCGTTTGATGCCCGAACGAAAAGTGGAACGGGTCGCGGTTGAATCAAAGATTGCAGACAAACTCAACATTGAACCATTGTCCGGCTTCAAAGAAGGCGATCAAATTGTTGTAGCCGGCCAGACCGGTTTGAAAGACGGAGCGAAAGTGCGGTTGCCGAACGACAAGCCTCCGGATGAAAAGAAAGAGGCGAAGGAAGAAAAAGCCCAACCCACGCCGACCAAGAAATCGTAAGCGGAACCCTCCGCCGCGAGTCAATGACCACCCCTCGACAACGGCTGACGCATTTCACGACCAATCGGCCCGTTGCGGTGCTGATGGTTTTCCTTTCCGCCGTCGTCTTCGGCTATTTTTCGTTCAAACGGCTGCCGGTAAATCTAATGCCGGAGTTGAACTATCCCACGTTGACGGTGCGCACGGAATTTCCTGGTGCGGCTCCCGAGGAGGTTGAAAACGAAATCAGCCGGCCCATCGAGGAAGCACTCGGAGTCATCGGCGGCTTAAACAAGATCAGCAGCATCAGCCGTGCGGGCATGAGCGACGTGGTGTTGGAATTCGTCTGGGGCACGGACATGTCCAAAGCCACCCAGGAGGCATTGGAGAAGCTTGAATTGGTTTTCCTGCCCAAGGAAGCCGAGCGCCCGTTGCTGCTGCACTTTGATCCCGCGCTCGATCCCATCATGGAAATGAGCTTTTCCGGTGAGGGTCAGCGCTATCAGGGCGAGCAAGGCCTTCGTCGCCTGCGGCGAATTTCCGAACTGCAAATCAAGCGCGCTTTGGAGCCCATCGCCGGCGTGGCTGCGGTCCGCGTTCGGGGCGGTTTGGAAGAGGAGTATCACGTGCTGCTCAACAAAGAAGCGCTCCAACGCAGCGGCCTTTCGATTCAGCACGTCATTGATCGCCTTCGCCAGGAGAACATCAATGTTGCTGGCGGCACGCTCAAAGAAGGCCGCGCCGAATACATGGTCCGCACGCTCAATGAGTACGAAAGCCTCGACGAAATTGCCGACACCGTCGTCACCCGCATTGGCGAACGCAACATCCGCGTCAAAGATCTGGGCCGAATCATTCGCACACAAAAGGACCGCGAAATCCTGACGCGCACCGACGGGACGGAAAGCGTGCAGATTGATATCTACAAAGAAGCCGACGCGAACATGGTTGAGGTCGCCAAGGCGGTGGCGCTCGCGGTGGGCAAGTTCGCCGACGAACCAAAGACGAGTGATACGAAAACCAATGCCGCTCCGTCCGCCATGAAGGACAAAGGCGAAGGTCTTGCGCAACGGCTCTACAAAGAAGAAGGCGCGAAGTTAGTAATCTCCGCAGATCGTTCCAAGTTCATCGAAAGCAGCGTCAATGAAGTCCGCGACACGGCCATCTACGGCGGCCTCCTGGCCATTCTCGTGCTCTACCTGTTTCTCGCCGATGTAAAGACAACGCTGATTATCAGCCTGACCATTCCACTGTCGCTGTTGATTACGTTCGCACCATTGAATCTCCTCGGCGTCACTCTGAACATCATGTCGCTTGGCGGCCTGGCGCTTGGCATCGGCAACCTCGTGGACTGTTCCATCGTCGTGCTGGAATCCGTTTTTAGGTGCAAGGAGGAAGGGGACGATATTGTCACAGCCGCCGTGCGCGGCACTAACGAAGTCAAAGGCGCCGTCATTGCCTCGACTTTAACCACGGTGGCAGTGTTCTTCCCCATCGTCTTCGTTGAAGGAATCGCCGGACAGGCATTCGGCGATCTGGGTTGGGCTGTCGTTATTTCTCAAATCGCGTCACTATTGGTCGCCATCTACTTCATCCCGATGCTTGCAAGTCGGCAGAAAATTCAGATGCAAGGCACGGAATCCAAAGGGAATCTGTGGCGCTCTTTCTGGAGTTGGCAGGATTTTTCAGAGAAGCGGCGAACCACTCCGAGGCCCGGGCTCTATTACCTGATGCCGTGGTTTGTGCTACGCCTGATTTTCGCGTTTGTTTTCGAGCTAATCGGCAAGCTTGTGCTTTCACTCTTTGCCGTCATCATTTGGCTGCCGGCCAGGATGCTGAAGCCAACCAGCGGCGGTATCAGCAAATTCCTGCTTTCGCCGGTCGTTCGGCTCAGTGGCGCGTTTTTCGACTGGCTTTCGCGCACTTATGGCCGTTGTCTCAACTGGTCCTTGAGCCACCCCGGCATCATGCTGGCTTCGGTGCTCGCCTGCGCCTGGATCACTTGGGAAGCCGGTCGCCGTCTCGGCACTGAATTGCTGCCCGAAGTTCACCAGGGCGAGTTCACCTTTGAAGTTAATCTCCCGGTCGGCACCCCTTTGGAGCAAACCATCGCCGCATTCGACGAAGTGGAGAAAACCATTCTCGCGAATCGGCAGGACATTAAGAGCCTCATCGTCACTTTCGGGTTCGACGCCACCAACATCAAGCGCTCTGACGAAGGCGAGCATTCGGCGCGATTCAAGGTCGTGCTTGCCGGGGGCAATGACCCCGTCGCGGCCGAAGAACGAGTCATTCACCGATTGCGTGGTTACTTCGACAGCATTCCGGACGTGCAAATGCGAGTCGTGCGCCCCGTTCTGTTCAGCTCCAAGTCGCCGATCGTCGTAGAAATCGAAGGCGACGACCTGGTGAAACTGAAAAATGTTTCGCAACAGGCTGAAGCCTTAATGGTGAAGCTCCCCACACTCGCCGACGTTGAAGCCACTTTGCGCAGCGGCGCACCGGAAATCCAAGTCACCTACCATCGTGACAAACTTGCGACCTACAATCTGAATATCGCCACCGTCGCCCAACAAGTTCGCAACATGGTGAAAGGCTTCGAGGCGACGCGCTTCAATATGAAGGATCGGCGCATCCCGATCGTGGCGCGATTGGATGAACCAGCCCGCGCTCACGTTGAAGATATCGGGCAATTGGTCATCAACCCCGGTGGCGAACAGCCTATCCCTCTGGCGTCTGTTGCGGATTTGAAAATCGGCGAAGGACCGAGTGAGATTCGCCGCGTGGACGGCCAGCGCGTTGCGTTGATTGAAGCCAACATTGGCAACGGTTCGCTCGGCAGCGCAGTGAGCGACATTCGAGAGACGCTCAACAGCCAGATTCAATGGCCGTCTGATATGAAGTTTCTCATTTCCGGACAGAACGAAGAATGGGAACGCAGCCAGGGCAGCCTCTACCTCGCACTCGGGCTGAGCCTGTTTCTCGTTTACGTCATCATGGCCGCGCAATTTGAATCTTTGCTCCAACCACTGATCATCATGATCACCATTCCGCTGGCGTTCTTTGGGGCCGCGGTCGGCCTGAAGGTATTGGGGGTGAGCGTATCCGTCGTAGTGTTCCTTGGCTTAATCATTCTTGGTGGCATCGTGGTCAACAACGCCATCGTGTTGATCGATTACACCAACACGCTGCGCGAGCGTGGTCTGAGTTTGAATGATGCCATTGTTCAAGCCGGCGCGATTCGGTTGCGTCCCATCTTAATGACGACGGCAACAACCGTGCTTGGCCTGATTCCGATGGCGTTCGGCTTAGGCGACGGCGCCGAAATCCGCACGCCCATGGCGCTGACCGTGATGTTTGGTTTAACCTCCTCAACGTTGCTCACCTTGATCGTCATTCCGACGATTTACCAACTTGTGGAAGGCGCGAAGGAACGCCGCTTTCGGCCCATAGAAACAACTGCTGCTGGAGAAGGTACTTCAGTCCTGGCAAAATGAGCAATCCGTCCGACCATCGAATGCCCGACGACCACACGGGTCGAATGGTCAGCACGCTGACGGAATGGGCGCTGCGCCGGCGCATCAGCGTGCTCGTGTTGCTGATGAGCATCGTGGTGGTTGGCATTGTCGCGAGCACGGGTATTCCAGTGGAACTTTTCCCGCGCGGGTTCACCAGCCAGAGTTTGTTTGTGGCCGTGCCGTGGCAAAATGCGCCCACCGCTGAAGTCCTCGACAAGATTACCCTGCCGCTCGAAGAAGAACTCAGCACGGTTCACGGCCTGGATCGTATCAATTCATTTTCCACGCTCGGCTTCGCACGCGTTTTCCTGCGGTTCAAGCAAGGCACAGACATGGACGTGGCTTACCGCGAAGTGCGCGACCGCACCCAACGCGCCCGAGCCCGTTTTCCCGAAGACGCCGATCGTATTTACATCCGCAAAGATGATGCGTCCGGTATTCCCGTTTGTGTCATCGGCCTGGCCGTTGATCCAAGCCTTACCGACAAGTACAACCTCATCAAATACGAAGTGATCAAACGCCTTGAGCGCATCGATGGCGTGGCGAATGTCGCCGCCGACGGGCTGGAGGAAAAGGAGATCCTGATTGAATTGGACCGCAAGAAAGCGGAAGCCCACGGACTGAATATTTATCAATTGGCCCAAACCCTGGGCGGTGACAACTTCACGATGGCCAGCGGCAATGTGCGTGATTCCGGCAAAAAATTTCTGCTGCGCTCACTCGCCAATTACAAATCCCTGGAAGAGCTGGAGAATCGTCCCGTGACGCCGACGCTGCGACTCAAAGACATCGCGAAAATCAAGTATGAGGAGCCTGAAAAGCGTTACAGCGTTCGCGTAAACAGTCGGCCGGCGGTTGCGGCAGTGGTGTTCAAAGCCGGCGAGGCAAATACCGTTGCCGTTTCCCGCCGTATCCAAAAAGTGTTTGAGGAGATGAAGCAAAACCCGCGACTGGCCGGGACCTTCATGGAAATCCTGTTCAATCAGGGCGAAGTCATTGAAGATTCACTGGCCAATCTCGTGCATGGCGGTGTGGTTGGCGGCGTCCTGGCCGCGCTCGTGTTGTTTATCTTTCTGCGTCGAATTCGACTCACCAGCATCATCACGCTCTCGATTCCGCTATCGATGTTGATGGCGCTCACCGCCATGTACTTTGCCGGCGAGACGTTAAATATTCTCACCCTACTGGCACTCATGATCGCTGTCGGCATGGTGGTGGATAACTCCATCGTCGTGGCCGAAAACATTCAACGAATGCACAAAGAAGGGATGCCCCGCCGAGAAGCCTGCATCAAAGGCGCGGGCGAAATCGCCCTCGCGATTACGCTAGGCACCCTGACGAGCATTGTGGTCTTTGTGCCCGTAGCCCTGGTTGAAGGTGAAGGCCAGTTTTTCCTGGTGCGCTTGGCACTGCCCATTTCCGTCTCACTCCTGGCTTCCCTGCTCGTGGCGTTGGTCTTTGTGCCGTTGGCAGTTTATCTCACCCTGCCCTCCAACGAGCAACGCAAGCAACATGCTGCACTACGTTGGTCGCACGAAAAGATGAATACCGTGATGCGCCGTTTTTACGACCTGACGTTCGAGCGCATCAACCAACTTTACGGCCGCGCGCTTGAATTCTTTCTCAAGCGCCGACTCGACTTTGTGCTGGCGATGATCGCCTTATTCGCCGTGACCATTCTTGTTCCATTCAAGAAACTCGAAGTCGTCGAGCAACAGGAGGAGGACCGAACCAGTTTCGAAGTCGGAGTTGAATTTGCCAGCGAATATTCGTTTGAAGATGTCGGTGATTATTTTGCCGACGCGGAAAAGCTCCTCGAGAAGAAGAAGGACGATTACGGGTTGAAGGGCTATTTCACCTTCTATCGCCGGCAATTTGGACGATTGGAAGGTTGGTTCGACGACACCAGGAAGCGACCATTCTCCGCCAAGGAAGTCGGCGAAAAGCTTGTGAAAGAACTACCCAAACGGCCAGGGATCAAACTGCATTTCGGGCGGGACAATGACGAAGACTCCAAGAACCATGAAACGTTCGAGTTCCGGATCGAAGGCGATGACGCGCAAATTCTCGATGAAGTCGTTACACGCATCGAACCGATGATCCAACGGGTGGACGGAGTGATTGGAATCCGCAGCGGTGAAGATCCCTCACCGAGCGAAATGGCACTCGTCGTGGATCGTGACCGCGCTAACGCCAGCGAAGTGAATCCTGAAGTCATCGCGGGATTGGTTGGCTATGCGCTCCGCGGCAGCTCGCTGCCCAAATACAACCAGGAAGGACGGGAGATTCCGGTACGCATCCGTTTTCAAGAACGCGACCGCGAGAGCCTGACTGATATTTCCAGCTTCCTGATTCCCGCCGGAACCAACGGAGCGATTCCGTTGTCTGCTTTGATCAGTCCCAAAGTCTTGAACACCCCCAAGAACATCCGCCGTTCGGACAAACGCATCACTCAAGCCCTCACCGTTGAGTTAAGAAAAGAAGGCGCAAAAGAAACCCGCGACCGCTTGATAGCCCTGCAACAACAGATCTCGTTGCCCGAAGGCGTTTCCTTCAATCAAACCCGCGTGCGCACCAAGAACGAAGAAATTGCCAGCCTGCTGTTCGCCGCTGAATTGTCGGTCATCTTCATTTACCTGTTAATGGGATTTTTGTTCGAAAGCTTCGTGCTGCCACTTTCGATCATTTGCACGATCCCGTTGGGCGGCATTGGCGTCGCTTGGATTCACTACCTGACGGGAAAGGACATGGATTTCCTCGGCGTAGTCGGCGGCATCCTGCTGATTGGCGTAGTGGTGAACAATGGCATTGTGCTCATTGATTACGTCATTCGCTTGCGGGCTGAAGGAATGGAACGCGCCCAGGCACTCGTCACCGCATCGCACCGAAGATTCCGACCCATCGCGATGACCGCGCTGACCACGATCATCGGAATGGTGCCTTTGACAATGTCGCCGCCGAGCCGCCTTGGCATCAGCTACAAGAGTTTCGGTCTGACACTGATTGGTGGGATGACCACTGCCACAATTCTGACCCTACTCGTCGTGCCGATCTTTTACACTTTCTTTGATGATGCCCGTACGGCTTTCGCACGCGCGTTGAAACGCGCATTCAGTCCGCGAATGTCTCCGGTCGCCAACTTTCCCGGCGCCAACCAGGAGATACTCAATCATCCAGATTAAGGGCTGCAGATATGTGAAAATTTTCCGAGCCCACACCCTCAGATTTGGTTCAGCAGGCTCAATCCCCTGATTTTTGGTTAACAATTCTTTTAGACGGATTTTCTGGATTCCAATCCTCCTTGGACGAGACGCCGTTGAACCCAGCCGAGCTGTCCTCGCTAGTTTATTTCGTAAAGTCGAAGAAGATGCCTTGCGGAATTCTGTCGCCGTCAGCGTAGCCAGTCGAGCCTCGATAGGTGAACGAGATTGTGTTTGAAGTCAGAACGCCGCGCGGTGGCTCGGCCGTAAACGTCGCGCTGCCCGGCATGTATTTGCTCACGTAGGCAATCTTCGGCAGTTTGAAGTAACCAGAACGAGTCCCGGTAATCATCGCGACGCAAGGCGTCTCTCCGAGGTACGAATTCTTCTTCTCGGATTGTTGGGGGGCGGCGCTCTCTGATAAGAACACCCGCGCGCCAGGCGGATCAGATTCGAGCCTCACCGGAAATTGCCGAATCGACGTTGTCGAGCAACCAGCGCAGACGCTGGCAATGATTAAGAACGCACATGCTTTCATGCGTGCCGAACGTCATGTTGACTTCGCGCCGGGTCAATGAGGACTCACCCGCAATTTTGCCGCGCATCATCCTCATATGCTTTTCTAAAACGGTCGTCGACGCACGGGAAGGAATTTTCACCGAGCTTGCCCGCGCCCGGACTCCTACCTCGCCGGTTTGAAGTGACGCCGGCAAGAGACTAGATGCAGTGCATCATGAATAAAAAAGGAGGCCAAGTCTTGCTAACCTCGCCCCCAATTGAACTCGCGCCCCGAGCGACCGAGCCCTACTTCTTTTTTTTGCCTTTACCCGCGCTTTTTGCCATCGCTCGTTGGCCGGACATTGATTGGCCTTTCCCCGACGAGCGTTGGCCCAATTGGGATTCAACCACCTGTCGAGCGACACCTTTGGCCAGGGATTTCACAGCCGGACTGGTGGCGGTAGATTTCACCCAGGTTTTGACTTTCCGAGCCGTCTTCCCAACGACAGACGTGTTGCTCCGGCGCTTGACCATGGCCGTGGCAATTAGTCCGCCGGCGAGCGCACCAATCGTCGTGACGCCGATGACCTTGGCAGTCCGGCTGAGACCTTTTCGTGGTTTTGAACGGCTGGTGGATGTTTTAGATGTTCTTGATTTCATAAGTTTACAGACAACGTCCTTTGCGCGAACGCGTTTTCAGCAGACTATGGTAATCAGCCAAAAACTTCCTACGGGGTACTGTCCCCAGAGGATTTGGGGCAGCACAGCTTTAAACGACTGCGGCTACCAGCGTCTGCGTCGAGACAGCGTCTGTCATCACGAGCGCAATTACAGCAGACGCGGTCGTCGGCATGCGCCCCGGTTTGCGCCGGGGCTTTTGTTTGGGGTCGTCCTGATTGTTGCGGCGGTCGATGTTGGTCTATAGGTGCAGGGTCAGAGGGTAAAAACCGTTCCCCCTGTGCTCGTATCGGCAGGGGGAATTTAAGCCTGAGTAGAGATGAGACTTTACAATCAAATGTTAATCGCGCTGGCCTACGGCTTTATTGCGGGCGTTCTGTACTGGCTCTGATCAACCATCGCTCCCGGGGCTGCTTCAGCCTGCGATCTCCTCCACAACGCGAGGATCGTTCTCGTCCGTCATGAGCTTGCTCCTCACAGGCGCGAGCAAGCTACTTGGCTTCTCGGATTGGCGGTTAGCCGCAATGTCGCATTCGATCACAGATCTTTTGGAGTAACCGCTACCGTTGTAATCTCGCTTCCATTCTTATCGAGGTATTGAGCACACACCTCAACCTCCCACTTACGAAAATCGGCCGCCTCCGGATTCGTTCTATAAATCTCTATAAGCCTATCCTTCGCCTTGGAAGCAAGGGCCGCCGAATCAACGTCAGCTCTTGTCAGGTTAGAAAGCTGAAAGACGTAGGTGAATCGGAGCCCTGGCCCAGCCTTCGTCGTCACCATCACCGTCCCCTGCCCATATCCCTTTGGCAGTCCTATGTTCTGTTGCTTAGAGATCGCACTAAGTCGACGCTCTCGTGCTTCGGGACTTCCACCATGCCGCGCTGCGTCCATAAAGCCTTGGGCGATGTGGTAAACAACAAATGCTCCCACAACCGCGAGCAGGATAAATATGGTCTTTTTCATGAGATCGAATTCCCCATCTCAGCGACCGCCGCCGAAAATAACCGGCAGCCGTAAGAATCCATGATGGCCTGCGATTCAATGCTTGCTGATAAACACCCTTTGTCTGCCATCCGTTTCTCCTTCCTTCTGCACCAGCATGTGAACGTATCCAACGCTCGTAGCGTCGCGATAGAGGTCGTAATGGTCAAGCGGCTTCGGTGCATACCAGGAGCGTGCATCCTTTCGGCGTGAACCCAGCTCTCTTTGGATGAAGTCGCTCTCGCTCCTGCCCAGGTAAAACCGCTTGGTCGCATTCTGAATCCACGAGCGCGGAACCAGCAACTCAAACTCGAAATCATCAGTGGTAACAACACCGGGTCGAAATGAATATGTGACCACCGCAGAGTTCACAACAGTAACGTCGGACGGAAGCGGCTCGCGAAACACCCGTGTGTAATTTGCCGGATTGTTCTCTTCCCAAACTTTGGAAGGAGTGGACTCGACATAAGATCTGCAACCGGCGAAAGCGGTCGCAAGAATCAGTAAAGACAGAGCACGATACATGTGATGCTTGCAGGCTTATCTGGCTCAGCGATGGCGACCTCAAAACACATCGTGACCCTCAGGCGTTGCGCTGTGAGAACTTCATTTGACTGTCTCCCCACGCTTGAATCTCTTGAGCGACAACAAGCCAAGGAAAACTCCAACAAACAAAGCAAACTCCGGTTCTGGTACTGGGGTTGTAGTTAGAACCAGATTATCGAAATAACCGTTTGATCCGAAGAAAAGATCGGCCGTGTAGGTGACTCTGACGTTCAGCTCCTTCCCCACGAGTAGATCAGTGCTATCGCCAGTCGTGAAGGACGATTCCAGAAGTCGGATTTGGCCAAAACCAAACGAGCCATAATCAATGGTCGAACTCGCCACCAGATTGGGGCCTGCCAATAATGAGAGCTGAAGGGTTCCTTGACCGCCACCTATGAATTGCGCGTGGGGATTGATGGCAGCCACGTCCAAAGTATATCTCGTAAATGGCTGAATCGTCCCCAGTGACGCCGGATTCTGGATGCTGGAGACGCTTTGAGCCGTCCCCCCCAAAAACGCATACTGATAACCTTCAGCAGGTGAAGGGAGGCGATTTGTCCCATTTCCAGTTGTCCCAAGGAAATGAAGATCTATTGGATCGCTGATTCCAAACTGCGTTTGATGTTGGGAACCGCTATAACTCCAGCCGGCCACGAGCCCGCGGTCGATGGAAGCGAGCCCTGAGCCATCGGCATAATCCGGGCTTTCGAACGACGCATTCGGTAGTGCAATGACTGCCGCATTGCATTGAGCCGCCAGCGCGGCGCAAGTAAGAAGGATTAAGGGGAATCGTTGGGTATTCATAGCTTCGGATGCATCTGATTGTTAGCGCACCAAATCCAGCGTCGACTGCAACGGATGGTTAGCCTGCACGGTCGTAATATTAATCTCGAAGTGAAAGGAAAAGCTATCGAAAGCCAGCGTCGGCATTGGCTGCAGTGATTTGTCAGGTTTGTTAGCCCATGTCGTCATCGTAGCTCTCTGGTCCAAAGAAACTGACGGCGCACCAACGACGGCGAAGGCACAGCCTCGCCCGGCGGCAACACACGCCATCCACCGGCCAACCCGCCAAGCAGTTGCCAGACTACCACGCGATCGCTGAACAGAGAGTCCAGGAATTCAATCACGTCATCCGTAATCTGTTGTTCTCGCTGCTCAACGGACAACGACTCATCATAGCAACCGAAATGTCCATGGGTAGCTGTGAAATAAACTGTGGCCTCATCACCGTCGTCACAAATTTCCATCGCCCCCAAAGCCTGACATGGACTTTGCAGCGAAACGGTGGGCTGTGGTGGCTCACCGAACACAAATGGCAGCTCCGGAAAATGCTGCTTGAGCGAACTGATGAGAAGGTCGCCAATCATGGTTTAACAAGAACAACTCCGCTCCCCTTCACGCCGGGGCGCGTGGTTTGCAATCGCGACGCTCAAGCCAGCTTCGCAGAAGCAAATGGTTCGCTGATTCATAGCTAGAAGGGATACTTGTTTCTGTCTTTCCAAGCTTTGTATGCACCAGCAACCCCCAAGCCCAAAAACACGCAACCAAACGCAAGTGTGAACCAAGGGTTGACCTCAACGCCAGCTCTTCGCCCAAATGAGACGGTCGTCCCATTTTTTAGTGCAATCAAAGACGGCACAATGTGAGCGAACCCGATCGCGATCATAATCAAGGATAAGCAACCGGTGCTGAAGCTGTTATTTTGGGGAGACATTCGATCCGCTTGCGCGTCGCGCACCAAAGGTTAGGCCGGCCAAAATCATCAATACTGAGACAGATGGCTCTGGAACGTAACTGATGGAAAAAGCAAACTCTGCAACGCCACCCCCGGCATATTCTTGCCACGCTGCTCCCGGAGACGACATCACGAAAGAATGCCCTGGGTTGGAATCGGCATCGGCCCATAGCCACAAATCATTGTCCAGGGGATCATTCATGATCGCGATCAAGTAGGTTCCTGCCACCAACTGCACATCCTGGAACCTAGCAGAAAAACTATACACGGGGTTGCCGTAGCTCAATGTCTGCGCAGTGATGAACCGCGTTACCGGCCCGACAACGAACGTGGCAAGCGGAGTCGGCGAGGCAATTCCACTATTAAAGCCAAAGAACCGAATGGTGAAATTATCGTCGCCATCGGGAAGCAGATTGCCGTCCTTATAAGCTCCAAGCCAGGACACCTCATTGACTGTCCGGGTTGCAGAAAGGGAAAAATCGTCGGCATGCATCAGAAACGCAGGAAAGGCCGGATCATTGACTCTGCCGTTGTTCACTGTCGAAACGTGGTTGTCGTAAACAACGCCAACCTGGCCAAACCCGGTGACCGAAAAAGCAAATATCTGAAACAGAATTCCCCATGCAGCTCTTACCATGAAGTCATGAAAGCCGACGCGTGAATTCCTATCAAGGATTATCACCGCGAACGCTGGACAGACTTCGTCTCTTCGTGGGCATCAGCGACGCGACACCGAGCTGCTTCCGCAGCCGTAGTGAATAAGTTTGCTTTCCAGCACATTGGGATCCTAAGCTTAGAATTCCACGTGGACAAGTTGTCGC